>MRWG01000217.1_pt1 | contig 95003 bp, 85 predicted proteins | sample 1013341 | NCBI WGS metagenome assembly MRWG01 (sample SAMN06117577, study PRJNA244670) | biofilm metagenome | biome: Water; feature: Cathode Biofilm; material: Biofilm; isolation source: microbial consortium enriched at the cathode of a solar microbial fuel cell | place: USA: District of Columbia ...
GCCCGCAGCAATCACCGGGAAGTGGCGCGCTACTCTGCCGGGATCGGCGCCATGTCCTGATCGGCGATGCCATGCGGCGAGCGCTGTCCGGGGACCCGGATGTCCTCGACCAGGTCCTGGATGTCCTGCGGAGGCGGGGCTGTGACAAGGGCCACCACGATCCCCACAGCCAGGGACAGGAACATGAACAGGAAGCCGATGCCTTCAGGCGACACACCGAACCACCAGTTCGCCGGATCCGTGTCGACGAACTTGAAGTAGTAGATGTAGCTGAAGGTCGAGACGAGCCCCGTCAGCATGGACGCAATCGCGCCTTCCCGGTTCATCCGCTTCCAGAAGATGCCCAGAACGATGACTGGGAACAGGGACGCTGCCGCCAGTCCGAAAGCGAAGGCCACCACCTGCGCCACGAAGCCCAGCTTGGCCGTGTTCATCCCCATGATTCCAGCCAGGATCACGGCTCCGGCGGCCGAGACCCGCGCCACCCGCAACTCGTCCTTGTCTGACATGCCGGTAAAGAAGGTACGTCGGCACAGATCGTGTGAGATCGATGACGATATGACCATGAGCAAGCCTGCCGCCGTGGACAGGGCCGCGGCAAGCCCGCCTGCCACCACGAGCCCGATCACCCAGGCCGGCAGATTGGCAATGGACGGATTGGCCATCACGAAGATGTCTCGATCCAGCTTGGTGACCTCGTTCTCGTCCCCGGCGCGGTACTGGATGATGCCATCCCCATTCTTGTCCTCGACGCCGAGCAGGCCCGTTTTTTCCCAGTCCTTGAACCATTTCGGGGTCGGCTTGCCGCCGGCCGCAAGGATCGCCGCCGCTGCGGTGTCATAGTCGGCATCATCCGCGATATAGGTCGACTCGTTCACTGTATCGATGAAGTTCAGACGGGCGAATGAGGCCACCGCAGGTGCGGTCGTATAGAGCAGTGCTATGAAGACCAGCGCCCACCCCGCCGACACACGGGCCGCGCCCGGGCTTGATACGGTGAAGAAGCGGATGATCACGTGCGGCAGGCCGGCGGTGCCGAACATAAGCGCGCCGGTGATCGCAAAGACATCGATCATCGACTTGTTGGTCTGGGTGTATTCGAGGAAACCCAGATCCTGCACCACCGTGTTCAGCTTTTCGAGCATCGCCACATCGTCGCCGCGCACATTCGAGATGAACCCCAGCTGCGGGATCGGATTGCCCGTGATGATCAGGGAGATGAAGATCGCCGGAACCGTATAGGCAAAGATCAGCACGCAATATTGCGCCACCTGGGTGTAGGTGATGCCTTTCATGCCGCCCAGAACCGCATAAACGAACACAATCGCCATGCCGACCATGATGCCCGTATTGAACTCGACCCCCAGGAAGCCGGAAAAGGCCACGCCGACGCCCTTCATCTGGCCGGCAATATAGGTGAACGAGACGAACAGGGCACACAGCACGGCGATCAATCGGGCCGTGGTCGAATAATACCGGTCCCCCACGAAATCCGGCACAGTGAACTTGCCGAACTCTCGCAGGAACGGCGCCAGCAAAAGCGCCAGAAGCACATAGCCGCCGGTCCAGCCCATAAGGTAGACCGAACCGCCATAGCCTAGGAAGGCGATCAGGCCCGCCATCGACAGGAAGGAGGCTGCCGACATCCAGTCGGCCGCCGTTGCCATGCCATTGACAGTGGGGTGAACATCATGGCCGGCCACATAGAAATCATCCGTAGACGAAGCCCGAGCCCACACGGCGATCGCGATATAGGTGCCGAACGTGCCGACAACCCAGAAATATGTCCAGAAGTCCTGTCCCATCGTCTCAAGCCTCCACGCCGTATTTCTTCTCGAGACGGTTCATGGCGCGGCAATAGTAGAAGATCAGTCCGACGAAGACATAGATCGATCCATTCTGCGCAAACCAGAAACCGAGTGGCGCACCGCCAATCGAGAGATTGTCCAGCAGGTCGCGAAACAGGATGCCCGCCCCGTATGACACTGCAAACCAGATGACGAGCAGGCTGAGGGTCAGGCGGATGACATCCCGCCAATACCCTTTCGCATCAATTTCCTTGCTTGGTTCCGACACTTTTTCCTCCCTGACATTTTGGTCTGTGCGGGGTTCCGCAGCTTGCAGGCTGCCGGAAGCGGACGGAATGGAAAAGATAAACTTTGGTCTAAGACGATGATCCGGGTCATCCGGTCCTGCGCCATCAATCCTCTGAGGATGGCTGCCGCACTTTGCCGGTTGCACGAGTATGGCACCATTCCGCGACCCCTCCCAGCATCAGCCAGGCCGACAGGACAAGTCCACCCGCGAGATAGACTTCACGAAAGCCAAGCCCCGGCTGGAGTATGGCCACGGCCAGCCGAACGGCGAAGACGAGCCCTAGCAGTATGCCGAGCGCCAGCATGATATGATGTTTCACGGGCAGAATCCTCCAGAACGGAGCATACACGCGCCACGCACTTCGGACAGGGGGGACTTTGGTCTAAGGGGGCTGCCGCCGCGCCCTTGCCATTCCGGACGGTATGGGCTATCCGCGCGCCTTCAGAAACGGCGGCGCAAGGCCGCTCGTGTCAGCTTCTTACCTCATCCCAAGATGGAGAGGCGGAGTCGAGGGCGAAAGGAAACCCCATGTCGAAATCCAAGATTAGTTTCAATGTCGAACTGCGTGAGCGCGTAGGCACCGGCGGATCCCGCGCAGCACGTCGTGAAGGCCTCGTGCCCGGCGTTCTTTATGGTGGTGGTGAAGACCCCGTCGCGATCTCCCTGAAGCGCAACGAAGTGCTCAAGGCCATCGAAACCGGTCACTTCCTGTCGTCGACTGCAACACTCGTTCACAAGGGCGAGAAGCAGATGGTGATCCCACAGGCGATCCAGATGCACCCGGTCTCCGATCAGCCCATGCACGTCGATCTGTTCCGCGTCAGCCGCGATCAGAAGATCAAGGTCGAAGTCCAGGTTCACTTCATCGGCGAAGAAGTTTCCCCTGGCCTCAAGAAGGGCGGCACGCTCAACGTGGTGCGTCACACGGTCGAACTTCTGGTTCCAGCCGGCAACATTCCGGAATCCCTGGAAGCAGACGTTTCCGAGTTGGAAGTCGGCGACAATGTGAAAATCTCCGACATCAAGTTGCCGGGCGATGCAGAGCCAACCATCACCGACCGCGACTTCACGATCGCCACGATCGCTGGCCGTACGGCAACCACCGAAACCACGACGGAAGAAGGTGAAGAGGCCGAAGGCGAAGAGCCAGCAGCCGAAGCTGACGCAGAGTCGGAAGACTGATCGGTACATTATGGTCTCGTGTGTCCAGCCTTTTGGGGCTGGGCACACAGCCAAGCCCTGCTAATTCGGAAGAGGGAGGCCAAGTCGTGCTCATTCTTTCCGGTCAGGGTAATCCAGGCGAAAAATATGCGAAGAACCGGCACAATGCCGGTTTTCTTGTCTTGGACGAGATCCACGCCGCCCATGGATTCCAACCCTGGCGCTCCAAATTCGAAAGCGAGATTGCGGAGGGCTTTATCGGCCCCGACCGCATCAAGACCCTGCTGGTGAAGCCGCAGACTTTCTACAATGAGACCGGGCGTGCGCTCTCCAAAGTGGCTCAGTTCTACAAGCTCTCACCGGAAGATATCGTTGTCCTGCATGACGAGATCGACCTTGCGCCTGGCCGCGTCCGCCTGAAACAGGGTGGCGGTCATTCCGGCAATAATGGCGTTCGCTCGATGATTGCCCACCTCGGCGAGAACGTGCGCCGCGTGCGAATTGGTGTCGGCCACCCCGGCGACAAGTCGCGGGTCATGCCTTACGTGCTGTCCGATTTCTCAAAAGCCGATCATGACTGGTTCGATCCGCTGGTCAGGGCGATTTCCGACGCGCTGCCTTTCCTCGCCGACGGCAATGATGAACGCTTCCAAACCGAAGTGATGCGTCTTGCCCCAGCGCCAAAGCACGATCCCAAACAGAACCGATAGCGCCGTCGGTTAGCCGTCGAGTTTGGCCAGTACCGACTTTTCAGCGGCTTCTGCCATGGCAACAGCGCCGACCGTGCCATGCGCGGGAACAGGGCTGCGCCCCAAACCAAGGCAGGCTGCGTAGAAACCCTCATCAGCGGCTCCCAGAGGGTCCGGCAGATCCGCAGCGATCTCTACTCTCACATCATATGGCGTCGTATTGACCAGTTGCCGTGTCAGGAAGTCGATGGAGATCTCGCCCGACGGATAGACAACGTGCATGGAACGCTGGCGCGCTTCCGCTGCCCGGCTGGCCATCAGACGCGCCACGCCACCGCTCGCATAGGTGAACTGGGCGTTTGCTTCGTCGATATGATCAGAATGAACCCGCTTGCCACTCGCCATGACGCCGGTGAACTCATTCCCCATCATCATCGCAGCAAGGTCCAAATCGTGGATCATGAGATCCCAGATGACCGAGACATCGCCTGCACGATTGTCTGGCGCCGGCGGTCCGGCGCGGACGGATTCGATCAGCAGGGGTGTCTCTTCGATCGCCAGCACGCCCATTGCCCGCGCGACAAACCGCTCCTGATGCCCCACCTGCAGGATACGGCCGCGGGCCGCGGCCTCATCAGCGAGATCACGCGCAGCCTTGCCGGTCAGCGCCAGCGGTTTCTCGACGAGCACATGGCAGTGCGCCTCAATGGCCTGCCGCGCCAGCTTTTCATGCCAGATAGCCGGAACCGCAATGACGATTGCATCACACGCGTCCAGAAATGCTTCGTAATTGTCAAAACCCTTGGCGCCGAACTGGCTGGCGATCCGCGTCGCGCGCTCAAGATCGATGTCGTAAACACCGACAAGCTCGGTTCGGGCAGACGCAGCGGCCTTCTGGGCGTGATAGTTTCCAAAAACTCCGGCGCCCGCGACGCCGACTTTTAGTGTGGTCATAACAGATTAGCCCTCTTCCCACCTTAAAGACACTGCATCGCGAAGAGCTGCAAGTCTTGGCCTCAGGCCTCGCTCACACGGAGAATTACAGAATCTTTCCGTCGCCCCCTTCACACGTCCGGTATGCCGGTCCACTTACGCCTCTACAAAATAGAGGAAGGAAACATCATGACTGCACTCACATCCACCGAATGGTCCCTTGCCGCCCGCCCGGTTGGCATGCCGAAATTTTCGGATTTCCAGATGAAAACCATCGACATCGCCCCACCCGGCGCTGGCGAAATCCAGGTCAAGAATGAGTGGATGTCGGTCGACCCTTATATGCGCGGCCGTATGCAGGACCGCGAAAGCTATGTTCCGCCCTTCCAGATCGGTGAAACCATGCAAGGTGGCGCTGTGGGCCGCGTGACAGTTTCCAACCACCCAGACTACAAGGAAGGCGATCTCGTCTCCTCCATGGCAGGCTGGCGCACGGCGTGGGTTGGCAAGCCCGAAATGGCCATGGCTCAGAAGCTTCCCGAAGTGGGCCTACCGGAAAGCGCGTTTCTTGGCGTCGCAGGCATGCCGGGCCTAACGGCCTATGCAGGTCTGCTACGGGTCGCCGAACTCAAAGAAGGCGACACGGTCTTCGTGTCCGGCGCGGCCGGTGCGGTCGGCTCGACCGTGGTCCAGATTGCCAAGATCAAAGGCTGCACTGTGATTGGTTCGGCGGGCGGCAAAGAGAAATGCGACGTCGTCAAATCGCTCGGCGCGGATCATGTCATCGACTACAAGGCCGCTGGCGGCTTCGACGGACTTGTCAAAGCGCTGCGCGAAGCAGCTCCCAAAGGCATTGATGTCTATTTCGACAATGTCGGCGGCGATCACCTGACCGCTGCTATCGAAGTTGCCCGGCCGATGGCCCGTTTCGCCGAATGCGGCATGATTGCGCAATACAATGAGACCGGCCAACCAACCGGCCCGCACAATGTTATTCAGATCGTCGGCAAACAGCTGAAGATCCAAGGTTTCATTGTATCTACGCATGCCGATATGCAGCCCGACTTTTTCAAGGACATGGCAAAGTGGATTCCGTCTGGTCAGATGAAATACGAAGAGACCGTCAAAGAGGGTATCGAAAAGGCACCCGAAGCATTCATCGGCCTGTTTGAAGGCGCCAATACCGGCAAGATGCTGGTCAAGCTGGGGTAGTTATGTCGCGTCTGTTTGATGCCTATATCATGGTGGACTGGAGTGCCGCGTCCAAACCTGTGACGGGGAAGAACTCCATCTGGATCGGGATTCTTGCAAAAGACGCCCGGCTCAAGCTGCAGTACCAGTCCGTCAATATTGATACGCGCCTCAAGGCGCGGACCTTCCTTGATGGCATCATCGCCAAGCTGACAGGGCGCGGAGACCGCGTCCTGATTGGCTTTGACTTCTCGCTAGGTTATCCGGCAGGCACCGCGGCTGCATTGGGCCTCGACACATCGACCAACGCACCTTGGCAGGCCATGCATGCGCACCTGGCGTCCAAGATGAAAGACAAGGCCGACAATTCCAATCCGCGCTACGCGATTGCGGCAGGCATGAATTATGCGATCTCGAAAGGACCTTTCCCTTTCTGGGGGGCTCCCGCACGCGATGTCGTCTCGACACTCTCCGACAAGAAACCGGAATTCAGCGGTCAGATCCTGCCTGAGTATCGTATCGTGGAAACCCATCTGAGAGACTCAAAGCGTGGACAGCCGAAATCGGTCTGGCAGTTGGCTTATACGGGTAGCGTGGGCAGCCAGTCGCTGACCGGAATTCCCCATGTGCACGCGCTCAGGCAGTCACTACCCTCTTCACGCATCTGGCCATTCGAATTCGAGGATGGCGAGATGACCGAGGAGACGCTTGAAGGCATTGAGGTCGTTATTGCCGAAATCTATCCGTCACTTGTTCCCACCAAGCCCGAAAAAGGGGAAACGCCGGACGCGGCGCAGGTCCGCCAGATCGCCCATTACTATTCGGAAATGGACGAAAAAGGCCGGTTGAATGGGCGAATTTCCACAAATACTTCTCTTGACGAGGGAAAAATATCGCAAATTCAGTCAGAAGAGGGCTGGATTCTCGGCGCATAGCCCGTCTTTATTGGGCTTTCGTCATATTCACGCCTTACGAATCGTGGGTATGTCGCTGCAACGGCGGGGGATCGCCGTTTAACATTAGAGGAGAACCCCTATGAATAAGGGCGAACTTACAAAAGCTGTCGCAGGTGAATCCGGTCTGTCGCAAAGCGACGCCGGCAAGGCTGTAGACGCTGTTTTCGACGCAATTGCTGGTGCCGTGAAAGACCGTCAGCAAGTGGCGATCGCAGGCTTCGGCACATTCTCGGCCAAAACCCGGAATGCTCGCACGGGCCGCAACCCAGCCACCGGCGAAGAAATCAAGATCCCGGAAAAGACATCGGCTGCTTTCAAGCCGGCTTCGGCTCTGAAAGACCTCTAGGGTTCCTCAGGACTGATAGGTCCTGACCATGGAATTCAAGCGGCGCGTCGGCTCGGCTGGCGCGCCGTTTTCCATTCCAGCAACATGGTTTGCAGTATCCCGGCCGTAAACACACCGACAAACACCCCCTCCATCATGCCGCGTGCACCCCGGCCTTCGACAATGCCCAGCCAGTAGCAGGCTGGCAGCATCACTAGGAAGAACGAGCCGATATGGATAAGGCTTGGCGACCAGACGATCTCCTGCGCCCTGAGCGCGAATGAGGCTGTCGCCTGCAGCCCGTCAAAAACCGTTACAAATGACACCATCACGAGCAGGGCAGCGATGCCGGATGCGAGATGAACACCGTTGATCACGGCATCATCCTTCACGAGGAAGCCGGCCAACGAATTATTGAAAACGATCAGAACCAAACCAAGCGCCACCCCCATCACAAGTGTGGCTGCCACGCCAAGGCGCCCTGCATCCCGCATCTCCGTCAGGTTTCGTCGGCCATAGGCCTCCGCCACGCGGACGCTGGTGGCGGTCGCAATGCCCAGATAGAACATGAAGCAAAGCCCCATGATCTGAATTGCATAGCCATAGACAGAGTTGGCAGCGAGGCTGATCCATGTCGCGATCACATAGGTCAGGTTAAACCCGCCCCACTCGGCAACATTGCTGATGGCGGTGCCCGTGCCGACCGACAGCTGCCGTTTGGCCTCGTTTTCGGGACTGGTTGGTGACTTTCTGAAGGCGGGAGTCAGCAAGATCACGGCAACGAGCAACAGGATCGTGATCAACAGGCGAGAGCCTGTGGTCGCCCACGCCACACCTGCGGCACCCATGGGCTCGAACCCCCAAAATCCGCCGACCAATGCGAGGTCAATGATCACGTTGAGCAATACACCGAAATACATCACGGCCGAAACCAGCAAGGGCCGGCGCAGCGCTTCCAGATAGTAGCCGCAAACCGTGGAGATCATGAAGCCTACCATCCCGTAGGACAGGATGCGGGTTACGCCCGCCACGGATTCAGCGACCGTATGAGGGTCGACCGATGCTGCAACCTCGGTCGGAGGAGCAATATCGACAAAGAGCCATGTGAACAGCGCGCTGGACGAAAAATAGACGACCGCCATCAATAGGATGCCAAGCCAGACGCTGGTCCACAGGCCGCGCCGGAAGATGCGGCCGCTTTCCTTCTCACGTCCAATACCGAGCAGTTCAGAGGTCAGCACCTGCACACCCAACAGAATGCCGAGTCCCAACCCGAGCGAAACGCCCATCGGCAGCCACGAGTTCAGAATATATGGCAGCTCACCGGGCGCATATTGCCCAAGCACAACGGCATCCGTCACAGCCATCAGCATTTGCGACATGCGCGTGAAGGCTATCGGTACCGATAGCCGCAACAGGTCTGCAATGTCGGCTGGCCGCGCCCAGGCAGGCCAGCCCAGGCGGTGCGTGCGCATGGAACTGTCTTTCTATCCCGCTTTGAGCTCGGCGGTGCCGGAGGCCCCGACGGACTGCAGCTTCTCTGCGATCATGAAAGCCAGTTCAAGGGCCTGTTCGCCATTCAGGCGAGGATCGCAATGAGTGTGGTATCGAGACGACAGATCTTCTTCTGAAATCGCCTGAGCACCGCCGATGCATTCGGTCACGTCCTGGCCAGTCATTTCAAAATGTACGCCACCCGGATAGCAGCCTTCCGACGACAGCTCGTCCACGAACTGGCGCACTTCCGACAGGATGCGATCCACGGGACGCGTCTTGAAGCCACTATCGGTCTTCAGCGTGTTTCCGTGCATCGGATCACATGACCAGACCACGGTCCGGCCACTTTTCTTCACGGCGCGCGCCAGTGGCGGCAGGCCTTGCGCCACACCGTCCGATCCGAAACGAGAGATCAGAGTGATCCGGCCCGGCTCGTCATTCGGGTTCAGCGTCTCGATCAGGCGCAGCAACTCGTCCGTTTCCAGTCCGGGTCCGCATTTGATGCCGATCGGATTCCGCACGCCCTTGCAGAAATTGACATGAGCGTGGTCTATCTGGCGCGTACGATGGCCAATCCACAGCATGTGAGCTGACGTATCGTACCATTCGCCGGATGTGGAATCGATGCGTGTCATCGCTTCTTCGTAGCCGAGCAATAGTGCTTCATGACTGGTATAGAATTCGACCTGAGACATTTGCGGAACGCTATCGGGCGTCACACCACAAGCTTTCATGAAGTCCAGTGACTTCGAAATCTGGTCCGCCAATTGCTCATACCGCTCGCCCTGCGGGCTACGGTCAACAAAGCCGAGCATCCAGCGGTGGACGTTGGCGAGGTTCGCATAGCCGCCCTGGCTGAAGGCGCGCAGCAGGTTCAGCGTGGCCGCTGACTGGGAGTAGGCTTGAGTCAGACGCTCGGGATCTGGAATGCGGCTCTCGGTCGTGAAGTCCATGCCATTGATATTGTCACCGCGATAAGAAGGCAGCGTCACCCCATCAATCGTCTCGATGGGCGACGACCGCGGCTTGCCGAACTGGCCAGCAATTCGGCCAACTTTGACCACTGGCTTCGATGCCGCAAAGGTCAGCACGACCGCCATCTGCAGGATCACGCGGAACGTGTCGCGAATATTGTCGGGATGGAACTCCTTGAAGCTCTCGGCGCAATCGCCGCCCTGCAGTAGAAATGCCTCTCCGGCCGCCACTTCGCCAAGGCGCTGCTTCAATCGACGAGCCTCGCCAGCAAAGACCAGCGGCGGAAAGCCTTTCAGCTTCTCCTCGACTGCAGCAAGCGCGGCAGAATCCGGATAGTCTTCCGGAATGTGCTTTGCTGGCAGTTGGCGCCAATCTGAGGGGGTCCAGGTCATCTCGGTTACTCCAATTATGAGCCGCATTAATCACATGGCAGGCACACGCTCAAGTTTCACTATAATTTCACAGCAGATTGGTGGAGGAATCATGATTTGGCCTTTTAGTAATTGCATAGGCCTTTTGTCGCTCGGAGAACCTCAAATCTAGTCATGTCGCACGTCTATATCAGCCACTCCGCCAAGGATTTCGATGCGCTTCTGGAGCTGCACGAAGCCCTCCGCACGGCGGCCATTCCTGACTGGTATGTGCCGAACGATGGGGCTTCCCGCGACATGGCAAACCAGTCGATTGACGACGCGTTTGCCATGATTGTTCTCGTGTCGGCATCCTCCGTCCGGTCCAAGGCCGTGCGCCAGGATGTCGAACGCGCCAAGGCACGCGGCCTCAAACTGATCCCGTATCAGATCGACAAGGCCCGCCTGAATGGCTTCTTCAAGCATGAAGTCCTGCCGCACCTTCGCCTGTCATCGACAACGCCAGACGGCATCAAGCAACTCGTGAACGAGACGCGGCAAGCCTACAAGAGCAAATGCCCCGTGCTGGCGGTGATGAACTTGAAGGGCGGCGTCGGCAAGACGACGATATCCAGCCAGGTCTTCGGCGCATGGCAAGGCGCGCTTGGTGGGCGCATCCTGCTGGTTGATCTCGATCCGCAATACAATCTCACTCAGACCTTTTTTGAAATGGATGTCGCAGATGCCAGCGCTGCCGCAGACAAGTCGGTCATCTCCCTGTTCGAGAAGTCGCGCCTGCATGCGCGGGATGCGACCAGTCCGGCAGAATCCTGGCTCACCCTCTCCACCGACCCGTTCGCGCCAGTTCCGAAAGAAAAACTCATCCATGAATTGATGGGCGAAGGCAGTCCGGGCGGGCGGCTCGACCTGATCTCCGGCCAGTTCGAAATATCGAAATACGCCTTCGCATCAGACCCGGCCTCACTCGCACTGATCAAGGAACACTTCCTTCAGTCGATTGAGCGCTATCGCAGCGATTATGATCTGATCGTGTTCGATACCAATCCCAACGCCACCTTCCTGACGCGATGCGCATTGGAGGCAGCCGACCGCGTGCTCGCCCCCATGCATGCCGACATCTACTCCCTGCGCGGTGTGCGCCTTCTGAACCAGGTCATCCGGGAACAGATTGCCCCCGAACACCGCCCGGACCTGTCTGTGCTGTTCAATGCGGTTGGCCGGTCGGAGCAATCCACCTTTGAAGCTGATGCTCGCAACGGCGCATACAATTCCAAAGCAGGCTTTGACCTGGCGGGGGCCTTGCTACGCTCAGCACTGCCCCGCTCTGGTCATTTGCAGGTCAAGGCGCCGCGTGAAGGCGAGCCCGCCTGGAAACAATTGGTCATCCATGCCGGTCGCGGCGGCGGGCTGAAACCCATCCGGGAGAGCCTCAAAACCGTCGCGTTGGAACTGAAATCGCTCGTTGAAGCTTGATGGCGGGTGACACTCCGGACGTGTGCCCCTAGTATCAGCTCTGGTGGATATAGGGGACACGCACAATGTCGATGCTCAGATCGTTTTCGGCCTTGCTCGTTTGCCTGTTACTAGTGAGCCATGCGCGGGCTGACGAAAAACGCATTGCCCTGCTGATCGGAAACCAGGACTACCCGGCAGAAGTCGGCGCTCTGACCAACACGCACAAGGATGTGCGCACAATGGAAGAAGCGCTGGCCGCGGTTGGGTTCGAGACCCTGCCCCGGTTTGATCTTGACGAAGACGGGATGGAAGATGCGTTCGACAAGTTCGAGGCCCGCATCGGAGAAGAAGCCGATGCTGGCCATGAAGTGATCGCGTTCTTCTACTATTCCGGGCACGGCGCGGCCGCCTACGATGATCGCGAAGCGCGCAACTACCTGATCCCCGCCAAGGAAACCATCACCGCGGCAAGCCACATATTCCGCAAGGGGGTCGAACTCGAAGAAGTCCTCGCCAGCCTTCAGGCCTCCAGGGCAAAAGCGGTCTTCGTCGTGTCCGATGCCTGCCGCAACGAGCTGAAATTCGCCTTTTCGAAATCCATTGCCGACAAAGGCATGACGCGCGTATCGCAACGTCCCGGAATGCTGGTTGCCTTCGCCACAGCAGCAGGAGAGACCACGCCGGATGACGGCCTGTTCGCCGATACGCTGGCAGAGGAAATTCGCCGCCCCGGACAGGACGCAGTCGTTGCGTTCTATCAGGCACTCGCTGAAGTTTCCGACAAGCGCAAATCTTCCAGCCGCCCTTTCATGGCGCCGGGAAAACTGCCACGTGGGCTTTGCTTTGCGGGCTGCACGGCCGGCCCCGCCGCGCCCGCTCAGCCTGAAGAGCCGACGCGCAAGGCGGAATACTGGTTTGAGCAGGAAGACGAATTCTCCTTCCTGCAGGAGAATGTCGTCCTGAAGGCAACCGTCAATGGCCTAGAATACACAATTCACGAATTTGGCTACGGCGCCCCAACGGTGGAATTACTCAAGGATTTCAATGCGGACGGCACGCTGGACGCCATCGTGTCCGTGCATGGCGGCGGCAATTGCTGTCCGGCTGAATACTTCTTCGTCGCCGACATGGGCAGCGGCCACTTCCTCGTCAGCAAGATTGAGGACATCTATGCTTGGGATCCACCGACCGCAGAACTCCATGAAGGGCGCTGGGTTGCCAAGTTCATTTCTTCCAATGAAGGCATGAACACGGACGATTTCAAACAGGATGTTCACCTGTACGCCCTGAAGGCTGACAAGCCGGAGCTTGTCCTCAAGACGTTCAAGCGCGAGGTCACCGCGCTCGTCGAACTTCGGTCCAGCATGTTCGGCTTGGACACTGATGACGCCGCGGCTACCCAGTCGATCTCATTCGACATGGACGATGATGGCACAGCCGATACTTTGACCTGCGGATTTTGGTCCCGCTGGGGCAGGCTCAGCGATTGCAAGGTGACGCTCGCGACAGAACCTGCACCGATCCCGGTTGATACCGCCTGCAAGCGCCTCGGTATCGTGAATGCCCAACAAAACGGACTATCGCTGCTCGTCTGTGATTCCGACAATGTCCATGCCTTCAATGCCGCCTCCAACGCCTATCTCCCCGTGGAGAATTAGGCGCCGGAACACTGACCGGAGCGTCGGCTAGGTCGCCTGCACGTCCGGTACCCATTTCTGGCGCATGGTTACCAACTCCTCGGCGGAAGAGGGGTGCAGCGCGCAGGTCCGGTCGAAGTCCGGCTTTGTGGCGCCCATCTTCACGGCGATACCAACCATTTGGATCATTTCAGCGGCATCATCGCCAACAATATGAACACCCAGGACTTTTTCGTCGGATGCGCGCACAACCAGCTTCATCAGGATGCGTGTTTGGTCACCGTTCAGCGCATTCTTCATCGGCTTGAACCTGGTCTTGTAGATATCGATTTCGCCGAACTCTTTTCGAGCATCGGCCTCGGTCATTCCAACCGTGCCGACTTCTGGCTGAGTGAATACGGCCGTCGGAATGTCACTGTGATCAAAATGCCAAGGCTTGTCGTAGAATTCCGTCTCCGCAAATGCGTGGCCCTCGCGAATGGCCACAGGCGTCAACGCGACACGGTCAGTCACATCACCAACAGCCCATACCGTATCGACATTTGTCTTCGACCACTCATTGACCGGAATGGCACCCTTCTCATTTAATTCGACGCCGGCATTTTCGCAACCTAGGCCTTCCGTGTTCGGACGGCGCCCAACGCCCATCATGATAACGTCGCAGTCGAGCGTATGGCCATTGGTCATGGTCAGGTGCAAGGGCAGATCCGCCCCGTCCCGCTTCTCGATTTTCTCAAACACCGTCCCGGTGATAACCTGCACGCCAGCTTCCTTCAGACCCTCATGCACTTCGGTGCGTACATCGGCATCAAAACCGCGCAGCACTTCCTCGCCGCGATAGACCAGGCAGGTCGGCACGCCGAGACCGGCAAACACGTGTGCGAACTCTACCGCAATGTATCCGCCCCCTGCGATAACGAGATGCTTCGGAAGTTCTTCCAGATGGAAAATCTCGTCAGAGGTAATTGTATGCTCAACGCCCGGCAGCTCTTCCGGAGAGGGTCGCCACGGACGCCCGCCAACGGCCACCAGAATTTTCTTTGCCGTCACGGTCTTTCCGCTGTTCTTCAGGCGTAGCGTATTCTTGTCCACGAACTCGGCCCGATCTTCGAAAATCTCGACGCCAGCATTTTTCAGATTACGGAAATAGATGCCGGATAAACGGTCGACTTCAGCATGCATTGCCGTTGCGAACGCCGAATGATCGTAGCTGACCTCCCCCGTAGACCAGCCATAGCCAGCCGCTTTCTTGATGTCTTTGCCGTACTTGCTGGCGTAAACCATAAACTTCTTCGGTACGCACCCGCGGATCACGCATGTGCCGCCCATGCGATACTCTTCCGCCAGTCCAACCTTGGCACCAGACAATGCTGCCAGACGCGCCGCACGGACACCGCCCGACCCTCCGCCGATTACGAATAAGTCAAAGTCATGTGTCGCGTCGGTCATGGGAGGGTCCTTGAATCTTTACAGGTTTCGACCACCCATATGAGGCGGGATCAGGAGAATTCAAACACCGTAGCGCCATTCTCATTGCCGATGATGACAGTCCGCGCGAGACCAATGAACAGGCCATGCTCCACAACGCCCGGCACATTGGACAATCGCGCCGCCAACGCCTCAGCGTCAGGGATGCGCTCGCAATGACAGTCCAGGATATGGTTGCCGCCATCAGTGACCACGAGTTCACCATTGGTCAGCGACCGCAGCTGCACGCGTGGGCGGTCAATACCGGAAGCCGCCAACACGTCGTAAACAAGCTTCGCAGTGATTGTGTATCCGAACGGCGTAACTTCCACCGGCAGAGGAAACTTCCCGAGCCGCTCGACCTGTTTTGACGGGTCCGCGATCACCACCATGTGATCGCTGGCATTGGCGATAATCTTCTCGCGCAGCAAAGCGGCGCCGCCGCCCTTGATCAATTGCCCCTGCGGATCGACCTCATCCGCGCCGTCTACAGTCAAATGAATGCGCTCGACCTGTTCGAAGGGGATCAGCGGAACACCAAGGCTGCTGGCAAGACGGCGTGTCTGTTCGCTTGTCTCGATACACCGGACCACAAGTCCGTCAGCCACTTCCTCAGCCAACATCTCGACAAAATACTTCGCCGTCGAACCGGTGCCGAGGCCGATGGTCATGCCGTCCTCGACATATTCCATCGCCGCCATCGCGGCATTCTCTTTCTCGTGCTCGTTCGCCATCAGCCTTCAGCCCTTTTGCTTGTCTGCCTTTTCCGATGCCTTCCGGCTCCGGAATTCAATCGCCCAATCCTTGATTTCCGTCTGACGGGCGCGCCCCAATGCCAGGGCATCGGCAGAAACGTCGTCCGTAACGACACTGCCAGAGCCAACGACCGCTCCGCGCCCAATCCTGACCGGTGCCACGAGCGCACTGTTGGAACCGATAAACGCGCCATCTTCAATGCTGACCTGATACTTCAGGAAGCCATCATAATTGCAGAAGATCGTGCCCGCGCCGATATTCACATCCGCACCAACCTGGCCATCACCCAGATAGGAAAGATGACTCGCCTTGGCCCCTTCTCCCATCGTTGTACTCTTCACCTCAACGAAGTTTCCGATGAAGGCGTCCTTCTCCAGAACCGTACCGGGGCGAAGCCGGGCATAGGGACCGACGGAACAACCCGGCCCAACCTGCGCACCTTCCAGATGGCTGAAGGCCCGGATCACCGCACCAGACTGCACGATGACACCGGGTCCGAACACAACATTCGGCTCCACGGTCACATCGGCCTCAAGCAAAGTATCGTGGGAAAACCAGACCGTTTCCGGCGCAATCAGAGATACCCCATCCGCCATGGCTTGCATGCGGCGGCGATTTTGGAAAATGGATTCCGCCTCGGCAAGGTCAGCCTTGGAATCACACCCGATCAGATCGTCCTCATCGCAGCGCACGGCCTTGCAGGTCATGTCCTCGGCCCGCGCCAATGCGACAAGATCGGTCAGATAGTATTCGCCCTTGGCATTGTCGTTCGTCACCTTCCGCAAAAGGCTGAACATGATGACCGCATCGCCCGCCATGACGCCGGAATTGCAGAGCGTTACATCCAGTTGCTCGGGGGTCGCCTCACGCGCTTCGACGATTGCTTCAAGGTCTCCATGACCGGAGGTGATGAGGCGGCCATACAGACCGGGCTCGGCCGCATCAAAGCCCAGCACCCCAATCGCCGCGCCGTCGCTCAGACTGTCGAACAGGCTCCCGATCGCAGAGGCCGGCACGAGCGGGCTGTCGCCATACAGGACAACAAGGTCGCCTTCGAAACCCGCAAGCGCTTCCTCTGCGCACCGCACAGCATGACCAGTTCCCATAGGCGGATCCTGATAGGCAAGAGAGTCGGCTCCCAGCAACGCGCCAACATGATCGATCAGAATCGGTTGCGATGGGTGTGCAACAACAACGATCCGGTCGCATCCGACGTCTCTGGCAAGCGCTATTGACCAGTCGATCATCGGCCTGCCAGCCACCTTGTGCATCACCTTGGGCAGATCGGACTTCATCCGCGTGCCCTTGCCGGCCGCAAGAATGACCGCTGCACGTTCTCTGGCCGGTTTTTCCACAGGTTCTGCCCTCTCGCTTTCCCTAGTCCTTTCGCCTAGACCAAAGGCCGATTCAAGGCGAGACCGAAAAGGAATTGCGGCGCATATGTCAAAACCCTTCGACGGATGGACAATTGTCTTCGACCTGGATGGTACGCTTGTGAACACGGCGCCCGATCTGCTGGAAGCGCTGAACCATGTGCTGACCAATGCCGATCTCACACCGGTCACTTTGGACACAATCGCCACGATGATCGGTCACGGTGCCCGCGCGATGATCGTAAAAGGCCTGCTGGCGCACGGCATCACGCCGTCCGATTCGGACCTGGATGTCTTTCTTGAGCAGTTTCTGGACTATTACGCCGCAAACATCGCAGACCACTCGCATGCCTTTGATGGCGTAGTTGAAGCGATGACCACCCTGTCCGCCGGTGGCGCAACGCTGGCTGTCTGCACGAACAAGAAACAGGCCCTTACCGACCAGTTGCTGGCGGAACTGGACCTTACCCGTTACTTCGCCGCGATTGTGGGAGCAGACAGCGTACCCAACCGGAAACCGGATGGAGACCATATCCTGCGCACGATCGAGGCCGCCGGCGGTTCGCCCGAACGCGCTTTGATGATCGGAGACTCCCGCACAGATGAAAGGGCAGCCCGGAATGCCGGACTGCCCTTCATTTTCGTCCCATTCGGGTACGAAGAGGAATCACCACAACAGCTTAAGCCTGACATCGTGCTGGAGCACTATTCCAGGTTGGTCTCAGTTGTGGATGGATTTGTCAGCTAAGCCGAAAGTTCACGCTGTTCGCGTGGACGGTAGCTAGGACGGGCGGAGCCCGTTTCATTTGCAATACGGCGACGCGGCATGCCGTTCACCATGTTGCTGCGTACATCAGTGCGTGCAGACCGCATGGCAGGAACAAAGCCAGCATCGATCAGGTCGACATCAACTTCATAGCCACGCTCTGCCCAATAGGCACTAATTTTCTCACGAAGGCGCTTTGCGCCGTCTTCGTCACACCAGTCTTTCATTTTTCTCTCTCTCCAGGCTGTACTGTTATTAGGGCCTTAGGCCCCCGCCTGTCCTTCTTATATGTTTATGCAGTCCGTTCGTCGGGCTGTCTTGTGTGACCGGAACATGACCATTTTTTGTGGTTTTCTCAAGGCTAATTTCGAATGAAACTAGTGTAAGGTTCTCCGATGAACATCCGTTCATAATGAACGCCTGTTCATATTCATGTTATCGCAAACAAAAATCTGCTCGCAATCAGAAAAAATCTAAAGAACTACCAAATCCTTGTAACCAGATCATGGTACAGCGAGGCATTTCTACCCTTAGCGCGAGAAGTCGTCCCCCCAAGGGTGCATGCGCAAACGATTGTAATGCATGCGAGGAATGTGTTTATGCATATCTATAATCAGTCATTTTACGCGACTCAGCGCCAGCAGACATCCGGACTTGACCTCGACTCAGGCGCAGATTACGCCATCTGCTTCGCTGAATTGGGTGATTAGCTCAGTGGTAGAGCACTGCCTTCACACGGCAGGGGTCAGTGGTTCGAACCCACTATCGCCCACCATTCGCCCCGTTGCGCCCTGCTTCAACCTGTCATTCACTTATCCCGCGCATCTAATTCATGGTGAGCGCGCCGAAGCGCAGTATAAGGCGGTGCGATGAAATCCCTGTTCCGATCCAAGGTTATGACCTCCATACTCGGCGTTCTGATTTGGGGCTGGATGTCCCTCATTGCGCGTTCCGTCCGGTGGAAGGTCGAAGGGGAAGAGTCAGCGCGCAGCTTGTGGACCAACTATAACGGCGTCGTCCTTACGGGCTGGCATTCTCGTATCCTCCTCCTGCCCAGTGGCTGGATCCGCAACATGAAGCATTGGCCCGGACGGATACAGAACGGCGCGATGTTGGTTTCATTGTCCCCCGATGGGGAGGCCGTCACCCGCGCGATCGCCCATCTTGGGCTTCACCCCATTCGGGGCTCAGCCGGGAACAAGAAAAAGGCAAAGAAGGACAAGGGTGGCATCCGCGCGATTGCCGAAGCAGTCCGTTTGCTCAAATCGGGTACTGTGGTCTGTATCACGCCCGATGGCCCCCGCGGTCCGGCGGAAATCGTCAGCCCCGGTGCGGTCATGATTGCCCAGCGCGCGGGCGTGCCAATACTGCCCTACGCGCTCTCGATAAAACCGGCCTCGCGCCTGTCGACCTGGGACCGCCTGATTATTCCCTATCCGTTCGCACGAGGTGCCATTGTATATGGCGAACCAATCCTCGTATCACGCGACAGCGATCCTCAGCAGATTCAGGCCGAATTGCAGAAACGGCTTGATGAGGCGACCCGGAGAGCCGACATGCTGGCGGGCTATCCTGCTGAGACGCAATCGGATTCAGACAAGACATGACAGCCGCGATCCATCTTTACCGGACCCTGACGCAGGCCGCCTCGCCTTTTCTGGGCGGCTTAATGAAACGTCGTGCCCGCGCCGGCAAGGAAGACTATGGCCGCATCAATGAGCGGCTCGCGCGCAACATGCCCCGCCGCATGCCGGGCGGCACGCTCGTCTGGCTACACGGTGCCAGTGTCGGTGAGAGCCAACTCCTGCTCGAACTGGGCCAGCGACTGCTCGAAAAGCGCCCGGACCTGCTGCTCCTCTTCACCAGCCAGACCCAGACATCGGCGCGCCTGCTCGGCCCCGCCCTGCCCGACCGTGCCATCCATCTCATGGCACCACTCGATACACCGGCGATTGCGCGCCGCTTCATCCAGCACTGGCAACCTGATCTTTGCATTTTTGGCGAAGGCGAATTCTGGCCCAACCTGATCCTCGAAGCGGAAAAGTCCGGCGCGAAACGCGCACTGGTGAACGGACGCATGACGGATTCGTCTGCCGAAGGCTGGCAGAAGCTCAGCCGAGCCTTCCAACGCCTGGTCGGTCGGTTTGATGTCGTCCTTGCCGCCGACACCGACACGGCCCGACGTTTGGAAACCCTGCTCGATCAGCCAGTCCAGTCCACCGGCAACATGAAGTCTGCCCTCCCGCCGCCTTCGGCCAGTGACGTGGAGATCCGCCGCCTGCGCGAGAACTTCCTTGGCGACCGGCGTTGTATCCTGGCCGCATCGACGCATGACGGCGAGGAAGCGATTTTCCTCGATGCCCTCAAAGGCAATGACGACACCGCGCTGATCATTGCCCCGCGCCATCCGGACCGCGGCGACGCCATCGAAAGCCTGCTCAAGACGCGCGGCCTGCCGCTGGCGCGTCGGTCCCGCGGCGAGACGCCCACACCCCGTACCCGAATCCTGCTCGCTGATACTATGGGAGAAATGGGCCTCTGGTATCGCCTGGCAGATGCCGTCTTTCTTGGCGGCGGGCACACGGAAGGCGTCGGCGGACACAATCCGCTGGAACCTGTTCGCCTCGGTCGCCCTGTCGTGACGGGTCCCGATGTGTTCAACTTCGCCACAATGATGGACGATCTGGAAAAGCGCGGTCTAATCCGGCGCCTGAAGACGCCCAAGGCCATAGGCAAGGCACTGCTGACAATGGAACCGCCAGCTGCCGAAGCGCTCGCCGCCCTGAATGAACAGGCTGATGCGCCCATGACGGTGACTTTGGAAGCCCTGTTGCCGCTTCTTCCCGAACCAGGCCTGCTACAATGAAGGCGCCGTACTTCTGGTCGGCCGGGCTCGATCCGAAATCTCGGGAAGCTGCGCCCCTGACTCGCGCTCTGCTCAGCCCTCTTGCCGCTCTTTATACATGGGGCATCCGCCGCAAGCTGGCCAAGGCCACCCCGGCGCGCACATCAATCCCCGTCATTTGCGTCGGCAACCTGACGACCGGCGGCGTCGGCAAGACGCCCATCGTGCAGGCTATTCGCCATCATATCGAGCTGAAAGGCATTCACGCGTCCAGCCTGTCACGCGGCTATGGTGGCTCCGAAATCAGTCCACAGAAGATCTATCCAACCTGGCATACCGCAGACATGTGCGGCGATGAGCCTCTTCTGCTGTCCCAGACCGGCGAAAGCTGGATCGGCAAGGACAGGTTCGCCGGGGTCCAACTGATGGCCTTTTATGGCACCAAGGTCGCCATCATGGATGACGGCCATCAGAATCCCGGCATCGTGAAGGACCTGTCGTTCGTCGTGATTGATGCGGCTGCCCCTTTCGGCAATGGCTACGTCCTGCCCAAAGGCCCATTAAGGGAACCTGTTGAGGATGGACTCGCCCGCGCCGATGCGGTGATCCTGATGGGGGATGGCGATGTCCCTCAACGCGTGCAGCAGAGCGGCCTGCCCGTGCTGCGCGCCAGAATTGTCCCGTCGGGGCCAGCGCCGTCTGGCTCGCTGGTGGCATTCGCGGGCATCGGACGTCCGCAGAAATTCTTTGAGAGCCTGAAAGATCATGGCGGCGATATCAGCGAAGCGGTCGGCTATCCGGATCATCACGACTATTCCCCGAAGGAACTCGGCTTCCTCCACAAGCTCGCAAAATCCCGCGGCGCGCGCCTAATCACGACCAGCAAGGACTATGTCCGCATCCATCCTGATGATCGTGGCGGCATCCTGCAATTCCCGGTCACCGCAGAGTTTGATGACATCCGCCAACTTGACGCGCTGCTCAACCCGCTCCTCTATCCAGATAACTCATGACCCAGACCACCCCGAAATATATTCGCCCAAAAGATATCGACAATCGTGCGACGTTTTGGCAGCGCGTTCAGTGGCGGCTGGAAACCATTGGCTGGGACCTACTCTATTGGGAGCCGATGAAGCTGCTCGGCCCAGATCGTGCCTCCAATTTTGGTGGCTGGCTGATGAAGAAGATCGGCCCGCGCCTTTCCCAGCACAAGACAGTGAAGCGCAATCTCCGGCTCGCTTTTCCGGATTGGACAGATGTACAGATCGAGCAGACCGCACTCGATGCATGGGAGAGTGCCGGCCGCGTCGCAGGCGAGCTGCCGCACCTGCCATCCATCGATCCGTACACGTCTGGAAGAGTAGACATTGTCGGTCTTGACGTGCTGGATCGCCTGAAGGCCAGCGACAAGGGTGCGGTCTTCATTTCCGGCCACTTCGCCAATTGGGAAATCATGCCTGCCACAATCACCCAGCGCCTGCCGGACGCGGTGATGACCTATCGCGCCTTGAACAACCCCCATATTGATCGACGCATTTCGGATCTCCGCGCGGCCTATGGCACCCAGATCAACGCACCCAAAGGCGTCAGCACCCGCGAATTGATGCGTGCTCTGGCCAAGGGCCAGACCATCGCGCTGATGAACGACCAGAAATTCAATGAGGGCATCGCCGTCCCTTTCTTTGGGCATGACGCCATGACCGCGCCGGGGCCGACACGGCTTGCCATGAAATACGGTGTGCCGATCGTGCCCGTCTCGACCGTGCGCACAGGCCCAGCCCGGTTCCGGATCACCTTCCATGAACCCTTCATGCCGGAAACGACCGGGGACGAGACCGCAGACATCCAGCGCAGCGTCCAGCGTATTACGGATTTCATTGAAGAACAGGTCCGCGCAAATCCGGGCCAATGGTTCTGGCAGCATCGGCGCTGGCCAAAGGAAGCCTGGAAAACCGCGGGCATTACCTGACCGACCCTAGCGCTCCGGTTCGCTCCAATCGGCAGGCCCCACATGCCGACGCCGCAGACGGATCGCGAGTCCCAGAGAAACACCTACACCGATCGCGATTGTCAGATCAGCCACAACGGTCAGCACAAGCGTGATCAGCAACAGTGCGACATTCGCTTTCTCGTCCGACATGTAAGCTCGCCATTTGTGCGGCTCGCTCATGTTCCATGCCGTCAGCATCAACAGTCCCGCCAGTGCGGGCATCGCCAGATAACCCGCCAGGGGCGCCGCAAACAAAACGGCCATCAGGATTGTGAACGCGTGAACAATACCGGCGACCGGCGTCTTTCCGCCTGCCCGCACATTCGTCGCCGTGCGCGCAATCGCGCCCGTCGCAGGCAGGCCACCGAACAATGCAGATCCCATGTTCGCTGCCCCCTGTGCCATCACTTCGGCATTGCGTCGGTATTGCCCGCCCGTCATCCGGTCCGCCACCATAGCGGACAGAAGGGATTCCACACCCGCCAGGAAGGCAATCACAAAAGCTGATGGCAGGAGTTCCGTCACACGGTCCAGACTGAGCCCGGGCAGTTTCGGCATCGGCAACTGGCTCGGCAATGCCCCGAACCGGCTGCCAATTGTATCGACTGGCAGGTGAAACAAATACACGACCGCTGATGTCAGCCCCACGGCCACGATCAGGCCCGGGAATTTCGGTGCAACCCGCCTCAACCCGACAATCAAAACCATTGTCGCAGCCCCGATTCCCACGGATGCCCAATTTACCGTCCCGCGCGCCGCCCAGAGCACTTCCAGTTTGCTGAAGAATTCCGCCGGCAGGTCGGAAGTTGTCAGGCCGAACAAATCATTCAGCTGACTCGCCGCAATGATAATGGCGATACCGATGGTGAAACCGTTCACGACCGCTTCCGGAACGAAACTGATCAGGTTGCCTGCCCTCATCAGTCCGGCGACAATCAGAATGATCCCTGCCATGAACGTCGCCAGAACGAGTCCGTCATAACCGTGCGCAACGATTACGCCGAACACGACCACGATGAATGCGCCAGTCGGCCCGCCGATCTGAACCCGGCTGCCGCCTAGGAATGAAATCAGGAACCCCGCGATGATTGCCGTGACAAGACCCGCCGCCGGGTCGGCTCCTGACGCAATGGCAATCGCCAGGCTAAGCGGGATGGCGACGAGCGCCACTGTCACACCTGCAAACAGGTCCGCCACAAAGAGCGGTCCCGAATAGGTCTGGATCGTTGTCAGAATCTTCGGCTTCATTCGTGCCCGGCCATGCCATGCCACCCCGTTACCCATACAAGTACGCCTACACCCGCGCCACGCGCATCGAAAAGGGCCGAATTTGTCGCGATGGATAGATTTTCGATCTGGCAAATCGCCTTCGAAAATTCTTACGAAAGTCCGAAGAAAGAGTGTTGGGCTTCAATGAAGTGTGGAACGGAGTTTAAGGGACACTGGGATACGGTTGTCGCTGAAACTGGTTTTCTACGCCAGTAAACTATTGCGAGTCTCAGGGGCTTGAACGAATGACCGGATTCTCACTTCCTTCAACGATTCGAGACGGACGTGAGGAAACATCCCGGCAGGCAATCAACTCTGCATTGACAGCCATTCGCCAACACCTAGGAATGCCGATCGCCTATATTTCGGAATTCGTAGATGGTGAGTCCGTGTTTAGATATGTAGACGCACCGGGCCTCGAAAACCTGATCAAGCCGGGAGACAGTAGAGACCTGACGGATGTCTATTGCCTTCACATACTGGAAGGTCGCCTACCCGAACTTATTCCGGATACCTCCAAAAACCCCCTCGCTCTGGCCATGCCGATCACGCGCGAAATTCCGATTGGGGCGCATATGAGCATTCCAATCCGGCTTGTGGACGGCACACCATACGGCATGTTCTGTTGCCTCAGCCCGGAAGCGAACACGAGTCTCAACGATCGCGATCTGGAAACCATGCGCTTGTTCGCAAACCTGGCCGCACAACAGATCGACAAGGATTACGAGGAACGCCGCATCCTGGAGGAGAAGCGCGAGCGTATCCTCGAGACCCTGAATACAAGCGCGTTCGCCATTGCCTACCAGCCAATTGTTGACCTCGGCCAGATGCACCCCAGCGGGTATGAAGCCCTCTGTCGCTTCTCGGCTGAACCTTATCGGTCACCGGATGTCTGGTTTGACGAGGCGGCTGCCGTCGGCTTGTCCGTGGAACTGGAACTGGCTTCAATCCGGCAGGCGGTGGAAAAGATCCGCGAGATCGCGCCCGACCAATACATTTCCGTCAATGCCTCACCTTCCACAGTGATCAGCGATCAATTCGCGAGCACCTTCCTGAATTTGCCGCTCGACCGCATCCTGCTGGAAATTACCGAGCACGCCGTCATCGACGACTATGAGAGCTTCACCAAGGTGCTGCGCCCATTACGCCATGCAGGCCTGCGGCTCGCCGTGGATGATGCTGGCGCCGGTCACTCCTCGCTGCGCCACATTGTCCAGCTCAATCCGGACTATGTGAAGGTCGACATGAGCCTGACCCGGAATGTGGATTCAGACTTGGCCCGTCGCGCACTGATCGGCGCATTGCTGTTTTATACGCGAGAAACGTCGGCTCACATCATTGCCGAAGGTATCGAGACCGAGGCAGAGCTGAATACACTGAAACTGTTGGGCGTTCGCAGGGGCCAGGGCTATCTGCTTGGCCGCCCGGAGCAGGATATCGCCAAGACGGTCAATTTGTTCAGCAAGGCATCCTGACAGCATTCAGACCCTGTGCATTCCGCAAAATCGTTCTAGATTGAGCTGACAACCCCGGAGCACGCGCCTCATGAATATCGGTGAAATCATTTCAGTCGTCACCCTTCTGTTTGGGGCCGTTCTCGGCCTGTCCGCCATGTTTTCCCCGGCTTGGGCCAGCCGCATTGTCCGCCTCGTCGAGGATCCGGACCCGCTCCGCCCCGGTGGTTATTCGGAATTTCGCGCCACTTATGGCGGCCTGTTCCTGTTCGCACATCTGATGACGGCCATTCTGGTTGTGAATCTGTCGACGGGTTCCGAAGACATCCTGACGACGCTCGTTGTCCTGCCGCTCGCTGCAGGGTGGGTTGGCGCTGGCACCGGTCGCCTGATGTCCCTGGTCTTCGACCGAGCCAAGAACCGGGAGCCCGGTCTGATCCCGATCTGGATTCCGATGGAGATCATACTGGGCCTTGCTATTGCGGCGCCCTGCCTTCACTTCCTGCTCTAAAGCAACAGAAAGAATATCCCATGACGGAGCGTCGAGAGACGGGCCGCCCGCGCCGGAAACCTTCCAGCCCGAGCAAGCAACGCCCAGCCCCAAAATCCAAGCGTCCAGCCGAAGAGAAAGACTGGAGCGAAGGCGAACGGATCGCCAAGTACCTCGCGCGCGCGGGCGTCGCTTCGCGCCGCGAAGTCGAACGCATGATCGAGGATGGCAAGATCACGGTCGATGGCGTCAAGCTGACCTCTCCTGCCTTCAAGGTCACAGGCCGCGAACTGATCCGCGTGGGCCGCAAGACCATTCAGGCCCCTGATGCGACGCGCGTCTGGCGATATCACAAACCGGCTGGCCTCATCACCACCACTGTTGACCCGGAAGGTCGGCGTACGGTCTTTGACGAGTTGCCCAAATCCCTGCCACGCGTGGTCACCGTCGGCCGGCTAGACCTGAACACCGAAGGCCTGCTGCTACTGACCAATGATGGCGCGCTTGCCCGCGCCCTGGAGCTGCCGAAGAACGAGCTTGAACGCACCTATCGTGTGCGAGCCAAGGGCACTGTGACCGACTACAAGATTGCCGAACTGGCCGAAGGCATCACGGTCGATGGCGTAGACTACAAGCCGATCACCGCCGTTTTCGACCGGGAAACCGGCGCAAACAGCTGGCTAACCGTGACCCTCTCGGAAGGCAAGAAACGCGAAGTTCGCCGTGCACTGGAAGCGGTGAATCTCATGGTGAACCGCCTGATCCGCGTGCAGTACGGCCCGTTCCTGCTGGACGATCTTCGCCCGGGCGCGGTCGAGGAAGTGCCGACAGACCTGCTACAACAAGCCATCGGCCACTTGATGACGAATGAGCACGCTGCCCGGCCTGCCGAGCCGACTCGCACCTCCAAAAAGCCTGCCCCTAAGTCACGCCTTGGCAGCAGGTCACCTTCAGGTAAGCTGACTTCCAGGAAACGCACAAAGCCTCGCTGAGACGGCCATTGATAGGTCTCCGGCGGCAAAGCCATACGGAGGTCCCTCATGCCACTTCAGAACGTTACCGAGACCTATCAGGTCGATACCGCGCCGCGGTCTCCGAAGAACAAGCCTGTCTTCGATCTCGCGCCGCCAGTCGACCTGACAGACCCGACCGTCTTCTCTTCCCGCGGCGGCTACACTCATGAAGCCTTCGCGGAAATGCGCGAGAAGGCCCCGGTCATGTGGCACCCCGAACAGGTCGGCGCCGGTTTCTGGGCGGTGACTTCCTATGATCTCGTCAAGAAAGTCGAACTCGACCCGGTTATCTATTCCTCGCAGCGCGGTGGCATCCTGATGACCTATGGTCAGGAAGACACGCCCCGCCATCCGCTGCTACACTCATCCAGCCTGAACAGCCTGATCAATCTCGACCGTCCCTACCATACGACACTCCGTATGGAACATATGCAGTTCTTCCGGCCCGGATTCGTGGCGGAGTTGCGCAAACGCGTTGATGTACAGGTCAACCTCCTGCTCGACGCGATGGAGAAACAGGGCCCTGTGGTCGACATGGTGGAGCTGTTCTCCGCCGAATTGCCGCTGTTCACGCTGTGCGAAATCCTTGGCGTACCACCAGAGGACCGGCCGAAACTTGTCCACTGGATGCACTTCCTGGAAAATTCGCAATATCAGGCCCAGCAGGAAGGCCTCGGCAATGTCACGCCCGAACAGATCATGGCCTTCATGTCAGAGATTCAGGCCATGTTCGATTACGGTCGACATATGCTGGCCAAGCGCCGTGCCGATCCGCAGAACGATCTTCTGTCCGCGATCGCCAATGTCGAGATCGACGGCGAGCCACTGAGCCCCGAATTCCTTGATGGTTCCTGGCTCCTGATCGTCTTTGCTGGCAATGACACGACCCGCAACTCGCTGTCGGGCACAATGCGCCTTCTGACCGAATTCGCCGACCAGAAGGAAAAGCTGATCGCGAACGAGGATCTGTTTCCCAATTTCGTCCATGAATCGATCCGCATGGTCAGTCCCGTCACTTATATGCGCCGCACCGCAACAGCGGAGACGGACCTCGGCGGCCAAACCATCGCCGAGGGCGATAAAGTGGTCATGTACTATGCCGCGGCCAATCGAGACCCGTCCAAGTTTCCCGAACCGAACCGTTTCGACATAACCCGCGCCAATGCGAAGGAACATCTGGCGTTCGGCCATGGCCCGCATGTCTGCCTGGGCCAGCGCGTTGCCAACATGCAGCTGGACTCAGCCTATCGCAACATCCTCTCACGTTTCCCGAACATAAAGTGGACTGGCGAACAAACCCTCGCGCCCAGCAATTTCGTGCACGCCATTTCAAGCCTCATGGTGGACCTCGGCACATGAGCGAGCCGCTGGTCCTTCGTCAGGACAAAGACGGCCTTGCGACTCTCACCCTGAATCGGCCCGACAAACTCAATTCACTCACGGTCGGCATGTTCCGCGAACTTCGCCATCATGTGCTCGACCTCGAGACGGATGACAGTGTGAATTGCGTTATCCTGCGCGGGGCGGGCAAATGCTTCTCTGCCGGGCATGATCTTGGCGACATTGCCGAAGGTGAAAAAGTCCCGTCACCGGGGTGGCACTCTGAAACGCTCCGCCTGATGGAGCGCCTGCCCAAGCCGGTCATCGCGGCCGTCCACGGCCACTGCTATACAGGTGCGTTGGAAGTTGCCCTTGCGGCTGACTTCATCATCGCCGCGGAAAGCGCACGTTTCGGGGACACACATGCCAAATGGGCGCTTACCCCGATCTGGGGCATGAGCCAGCGCCTGCCACGCCGTGTAGGGATTGCCACGGCAAAACGCCTGATGTTCACCGCCGACATGATCAGTGCTGATGAGGCCTTCCGCATCGGCCTCGTCGAGCAAGTTGTAGCAGACGCCGACTTCGACAGCGCCTGTCAGGACTTGGCGGATCGCATACTCGCCAACTCGCCATTCTCCCATGCGGCAAACAAGCATCTGCTGGAGGCGACCGACGCGCGAGACTTGGATAGTGGCCTGCAATGGGAGATACTCAATTGCGAAGGGGTTGGGCCTGACATGCAGGACCGAATCGCGGCCTTTACGGGCAAGAGCAAGAAAGCGAAGACATGAGTGATTTCCTGATCCGCCGTGATGATTTGCGCGACACGCGCTGGACCCCAGCCGACCTGCCTGCCCTGGCCGACGGCGCTGCCCGTCTCAAGGTCGATACGTTTGCCCTGACGGCCAACAATGTCACCTACGCCACTTTTGGCGACCAGATGCAGTATTGGAACTTCTTCCCCACCGCAGATGCAAGCTTTGGCCGCGTGCCCGTCTGGGGGTTCGCGACTGTGGTTGAATCCAAGGCTGAACATGTGAATGAGGGTGACCGCCTGTACGGATATCTCCCCATCTCCGAACATTTCGATGTTGAGCCGGTCAGCGTCGGCAAACATGGTTTCATGGATGGCGCCGCCCACCGCCAGGGCCTCGCGCCCATCTACAACACATACATCAACACTGCTGGCGACCCTTCCTACGATGCCGCGCTCGAAGACCAGCAAATGCTTTTCCGTCCACTCTTCACGACGGGTTGGATGATTGATGACTGCCTGATGGAAACCGGCGACCCGGTTCCGGAAACCGTTGTGATCTCCTCGGCCTCGTCCAAGACCGCCATGGCGCTGGCTCACTGCCTGAAGGTTCGCGGCGGTGTCGACACGGTTGCGCTGACCTCGCCCGGCAACAAGGACTTTCTGGAAAAGACCGGCCTCTATGGCCGTGTCCGCACCTATGATGACGCCGACCGCCTGCATGCGCGCGGCCTGACGGCCTTTGTCGATTTCCTCGGACGCCCCACACTGACGGCAGATGTCCATAATGCCCTGAAAGACCGGCTTGTTCGCAGTCTCGTCATCGGCGTGACCGATTGGGAAGGCGACCGCTCGCCCATCGCGCTGCCAGATCCTCAGCCGGAATTCTTCTTCGTGCCGACTTATGCCGCTGAACGCGCAGCCACGCTCGGCGGCGCTGAGATCAATCGTCGGCTCGGCTCTGCCTTGAAGAGTTTCTACACGGCCTCGAAGGACTTCGTCACGCCGCGCCACGCCAAAGGTGCAGACGCAATCACGAAAGCATGGACGCAGACCATCGACGCCCAGGTCAGCCCCTCCGAAGGGCTGATCCTCTCAATCTCCTGATCGCAAAAACAAAAGCCCCCGCTGCGGCCAAACAGCGGGGGCAGGTCGCACACCTGGAGCGCTCTAGCGTCGCTCCGAGACCTTGAATTCCATGCGTCGGTTCTTTGCCCAGGCTTCATAGGTTTCCGCCCTGTCCAGCGGACGGGACTCCCCATACCCCATCGCCGTCAACGCTTCAGCCTCGACGCCGTGCTCGACCATATAGTCACGCACTGCTTCTGACCTCTGTTGGGAGATCACCTGATTGTATTGATTGGAGCCGCGAGAATCCGTATGGCCGCCAATCTCGATGGCATACGCATCGCACAGCAACGCCACCCCGGTCAGCGCATCCAGCAATCGTTCGCTGGTCGGCGAGATGATGGCCAGATTGCTCTGGAACATGATGGTGCGGCCATCCATCGTGGCATTGAACGCAGATTGGCACCGCCCGGCATTGGCTTCGCCATCAGACAATGCCGCCAGCGCCTCGCCGACGCCCCGCTCGCCTTCTTCAACCGAGATGCCATCCACGACGAGGGTCACATCTGAGGCGACTTCGGCATTGTCCTCGAGGGCCGCCTGCCCGACCAGAAAGCCCTGCTCCTTGGCGGCCGGATCCGGCGCCAGGCCAGTCAGAACGGCAACCGGCCCACTGACATGCAGGCCCATCCACGGGAACCCGGCATCCGGGAATGTACGCTCTAGCGCGCCCACCCAGCCAACACTTGCTGGCCGCGTCTCGGTGGCGGCGGGTTGTGATGCCGGGGGTGTACTGGAGACAACAAACGCCGTCCCGTCCCAGAAATAGTCGCCTTCAGCGAGTTGAACACACTGAGGTCCGCTTTCGGCGGCCACTGCTTTCGGCGCATCTGCCGATTCCCCTCCACACGCCGCGACACTGAACAGCGCAGCCCCGGCAATCGCGCGGGCAAGGAAAAGATCTCGTTTCATGCAACTCACTCTAAATATCGCGGGGCTTGCGCCGCTTCCTCATCAATCGCCAAGTCTCTGGCGATTGATTGGGAAAGTCAAAACGCTTCGCGGCTGAGGCGAAGTTCGGACCGGTCATTGCGCCTGCTTGTAGACCGTTCCGCCTTTCATCACGAAATCAACATCCTGCAATTCAGCAATGTCTTTCAGGGGGTCTCCCATGACCGCAATGATGTCGGCATGCTTGCCCGCCGTGATCGTGCCGACGACATCGGACATCTCCACATGTTCTGACGCAATCACAGTCGCTGCGCGGATGGCCTCTTCCGGCGTGAACCCCGCCTCCACCATCAGCGCGAATTCCTGCGCATTATCGCCATGCTTGGACACGCCCGTATCCGTGCCGAACGCCACCTTGACCCCACCTTCATGTGCGCGACGCAACATATCCAGCATCAACGGCCCGACAATTGCGGCCTTTTCCCGGCTCGGTGCCGGCAGCCAGGGCTCATTGACCCAGCCCGTCACCGTTGCCCCGGCCAGCACTGTCGGAACCAGAACAGCGTCATGCTCCTTGAACAGGGCGATCGTTTCATCATCGGTATAGGAGCCGTGCTCAATGGAATCGATGCCAGCCTTCAACGCCGACACAATGCCGCCCTTGCCATGCGCATGCCCGGTCACCTTCCGGCCCATCGAATGCGCGGTCTCGACAATCGCGACCAACTCATCATCCGTAAACTGCTGTTCCAGTCCGGCCCGCGTGTTTGACAGCACTCCGCCCGTCGCGGCGATCTTGATGACGTCTGCGCCTTCCTTGATCTGCTGGCGCACGGCGCGGCGGCAATCATCGGCGCCATTACAGATATTCTTGCCGGTGAACATTGCCATGACTTCTGGCGAATAGCCGTTGATGTCGCCGTGCCCGCCGGTTACGCTGATCCCCTGTCCGGAGGCCCGGATGCGTGGGCCCGGCACATTACCTTTTGCAATGGCATCGCGCAGTCCGAAAATCGCATTGTTCGACGAGCCGACATCCTGAACCGTCGTGAAGCCGGTTAGCAATGTCTTGTAGGCAAAGCCCGCGCCATCGAAAGCCGCATCCACATCTGTGTCCTCGAACGCCTTGATCCGGTCATTCGGCCCATTCTCGAATGTGATGTGCACATGGCTGTCGATCAGGCCGGGCAGGACATAAGCGTCCTTGAGATCTATCAGGTCCGCATCCCGCGGAGCGCGCTTGTAGCCCGCTTCAATCGAGACGATCTCGCCATCTTCCACCGTAATGGTCTGGCGGGTCAGGTAACCTTCGCCCGGTTCGGCCAGCACGTGCCCGGCATGGATCAGGGTTGTCTCGGCCATTGCAGTACCGGTCATCACGGTTGCCAGCGCTGCGCTCGCAGCCAGTTTGCTAATCATAGAAGTCATCAGGTCAGCCCTCCCTCAAGGTGTTAGGATCATTTTCATCGCACCATTCTCGCGTGCGTCAAACATACGATACGCCTCTGCCCCTTCCGACAGCGGCATATGGTGGGTAATGGTGCGCTCCGGGGCCAGCTTGCCCGCCTGCACCAGCGGAATCAATTCCGGCCAATGTTCAGGCACCGAGCAAGTGCCGGTCCGAAAGGTCAAATTCTTGATAAAGGCCAGCGCCATCGGGAATTTGAAATCCATCGTTTGGTTCACGCCGATGCAGGAAACCGTGCCCGCTGCCTTGGCCAGTTTCAGCGACAGATAGATCGCCGGGTCCGCGCCGACACATTCCACGACGCTGTCACACATCCGGCCTCTGGTCTGTTCCTCGATCACCGCCTTGGCTTCTCTCGCATCAAGCGCAATCGCGCCCATCGCCTCTGCCATGGCGCGCCGCTCCGCAACCAGATCGACCGCATAGACTTTCGCCGCGCCCATCAGGAATGCGCCTTCCACGGCCATCAGGCCAATCGGACCGCACCCGACCACGGCAACAGTCGCACCGGGATGAATGTCCGCGCCCTTCAGCCCATGCCAGGCCGTTGGCAAATTGTCCGTCAACAGAACGGCCTGGTCATCACTGATCCCGTCCGGAATGCGCGCCAGGCCAAAATCCGCGACCGGTACCATCGCATATTCGGCCTGCACGCCCTGCAGGCCGGGGCCGAGCCCATAGCAACGCCCGCCATGCGTGTCGCATTCATTCATATTACCTGACATGCAGGGCACGCACGCGCCACAGCCCACAGCGGCCGAGATCATGACCCGGTCGCCTGTCCTGAATCGCGACACGCCGCTGCCAGTCTCGACAATCTCGCCCACGGCTTCGTGCCCGACGCAATAGCCGGTCTCGTCGCTGAAACCGTGGCCCTGATAGATATGAAGGTCCGACCCGCATATCCCGCAGGCGGTCATCTTGACGATGGCGCTACGCGTATCTTCCGGTTTCAATTCGGGCGCCTCGCCATAAGCGATGTCACGCGTGCCCTGATACAGCAATCCCTTCATGCGATCCTCCTCAGGCCGGCAGCCGGTCGGCGGGATAGTGCGGATAGCTCGCTTTCATCACGCCATGATTCAGCAACATCTCGGCGACCTGCTTTTCGCCCGCCGCATCGAAGAAGCGTGTGCGGATCCAGTAATTCTCGACCCGTCGGCTTTCCGACAGTGCCACGACCTCGCGACGCAACAGATAGGTCTCTCCCACTAGGAGCGGCCCATCAACCATACGAATTTCCAGATCGGCAAACAGGCCAATCGCAGGTTGTTTGACCGGGAATTTGGAATTCCGGTTGGAGTAGTTTCCCAGCACACTGACCATTTCCAAGGGCACAATCGGTTTGCCCCACGGCCCCGCAGCGCCATCAGAGTACATATCCATCGGTTCTGTGATGACCTTCAACTTATCAGCCAGTGAGAAGGGATAAAGATTTCCCATATGCTGATCCGGGTCCATCGAAACCGTCTCGTCGGCTGCGCCGGTCATGCCCACTTTCATATCGGCGAGGATCACGAGGTGTCCCGCCGGGCGCAGCTTTGCCATGCGCGCTTCGAGCAATGTCTCACCATGATCCGGCCCAATCGACGCGCTGGCCTCCAGCACCGGCGTACCATCCTCCTTGAACGCCCGGCACATTGTCCGCGTCGCCCCCGGCGCTGGGCGATCGACTTCGACACGCACCTTCTCACCCTCGAACACCATGTTCAGGAAATGACTGGAGAAACAGCCGCGCTCGAACCAGGCGTCGCCCCAGATTTCGGCAAGGTATGGCACGAATTGCGAGAAATGCGTCGGCCCTTCAATCGGCCCGGCCTTGATGCCGAGGCGCTCCGCTTCGCTGTCATCATGAAGGCTCTTATGCCCATCATAAGATTGCTCTTGCAGCATCTGAGCGGGCGCGCGCAGTGGCCCCTTGATTGTCTCTGTCATGTTTCCTCCGTCCTTCATCGTCTTCTATCTGGGGTGTTCCGGCAAGGTTTATCGCGGCGGCAACAGGCCTGTCTGGCTGGCCGTTGTCAGCAACGTGCCGTCTTCTCCGAACTGGTACAGCACGCCATGAGCGACGCCGGCAGCAAAGCCCGACATACGCGTCACATTCAGCACCCAGTCCGTCTTCGGAAGCGCGTGGATGCGCACTGTGTTGTCGAGGCTTCGCCCGCCTCGCGTGCGGGTATGTGCGCCAAGGAAAAAGTCTGAGATCAGCGACAGTCGCGCGGCATCCGCGGGTCCGGTATCCTTCACCCGCACCCAGACCATTTCCTCCGCTGTCGCATCATCCTGATGCACAGACCGGCGCTCGATCCGTCCGGCAAGATTGTCATCCCGCGAGAAGGGAATCTCGTGACTTTCCGCACATTCCGCTGGCGGCGGCACAGGGGGCATGTTCAAAAACTGCCGCCCCTCGCTGTCATCCCATCCGCCCAAGGCGGCTGAAACGTGCAAGACCGAGCGACCGTCTTCCGTCAAATCGGCAACCGCTTGCACAACGGTCCTTCCCTCGGCCAGCTTGCGCACCGTGATGTCGATGCGCGAGTTCAGCGTCGCGCCGCCCGCAAACTGTGCCGTTGCCCATAGCAGAGGGCGCCCGATCGCAGTCTCCAATGCATGCACGCCTGCGGCCATGGACACGCCGCCCATCAGGAATTGCCGCTCTGGCGGTCCCGCACAGGCGCCCTGGCGCGCGACGAATTCAAACCGGTTGGGGTCCTCTGTCGATTGGGTTGGTATCCAGAAGGTCGGGCGTGGGCCCTCACTATCAGCCATCTGCATCCTCCTCAGCATGTGTTTTCGACCGTTTTGGATCCAGCCGCACGGCAATCAATGCCAACACCAACAAGGTAGCTGACAAGCAAAGCGCCATCATCGCCGTGCCCGGCCAACCCCAGATTTCATAAACAGATGTGCCCGCCCAGCTGCCCAGCCCGCCTCCGATGAACATCAGCACAATATATGCGGTCATCAGGCGTGTGCGCACTTCCGGCGGCTGATTCAGAAATGTCATCCGCCCGGTCACATCAATCAGCGGCCCGACCACATTCATCAGCATCAATGGCACCAGCAACATCCACAGGCTGTGGCCGAACACGCCGAGCAGGCAGACGCCGGAAAACTGCACTAGCGCTACGAATGCTCTCAGCCGTCGGGGCCCGATCCGGTCGGCCCAACCACCGAAGAACGGCGTGGTGAACACATTGATCAGCGCAAGCGCCGCCAGATAGCCGACCGTATCAGCACCATAGCCCATTTCAGGACTGGTCAGGTAGAGGCCGAGCCCGAGCCACACCGCCAGGAAGACACCGAAGCCGAGCCCCTGCATCGCACCAGACAGCAGAACTTCCGGGTGTCGCCGCACAACCGGGAACACAGACATGACAAGTCCGACATAGCTTTGCTTTTCCTGCGCATCGCCGCGCCCCTGTCGCTCATCCATGATCTGCGGCAGCAACAGCGTCACCCCGCCCATCAATGCTGCAGCAACATAGTATACCGACCGCCAGCCATAATGCTCACCCAGCCAGCCGCCGCCCACGCGCGCAACGAGAATGCCGGAGATGACGCCCGTGGTCAGCATCGCCATGGTCTGGCCCAGCCGTTCGGGCGGCACGCGCTTCGACGCATAGGCCGGCAGCAAATAGGGCGTAATCGTTGAAAATCCGAGAAATGTCGAACCTGCAATGAACAGCCGGAAATCGGTTGCGAATGCCATGGCCAGCATGCCCGCGAACTGGCCTGCGGCAAACACGGTCGCCAGCCGCTTGTTGCTGAACCGGTCCCCCAGCGGCAGCAACAGGAAAATGCCGAGCGCCAGCGCAATCTGGTTGAACGCAGGCACCAACCCAATTTCCGACGGCGACGCGCCAAAATCGTCCGCCACCAGAGCGATGATCGGATGGATGTAATAGGCGTTGGCCGTCACCACCGCGCAGGCCAGCGTCAACAGCCAGATGTCACGTCGGCTCAGATACCGGTAATCAGACCCGCTGCCCGGCAGGCCGGGCGGGACGGAACTCACCCCGGCATCCCGGCCCGGCGCGCATACTCGGCCGCAAACTGCGCCAGCGGCACCACCCGCGCGGCGTTCGACTCGGCATTGGCACTGTTGGCCGTGCCATCGCGGACGCGCCCAATGATGCCCTGCAGGATTCCCGCAAGCCGGAAGCCATTATAGGCGAAGTAATAGTCGAGCTCCGGCAGGCCATCGCGGCCCGTATGCTTGCAATACATGTCGACATATTCGTCCATGCTCGGAATGCCCCAGGCCGCGAGGTCATCAATCGCCATGATCGAACCGCGCGAGGAATCCCCCGGTGGCATCACCCAGTTCATGAGGTGATAAGAGAAGTCCGCGAGCGGGTCGCCCAGCGTGCAAAGCTCCCAATCCAGCACCGCGATCACTTTTGGCTCGGTCGGATGCAGCACCATATTGTCGAGACGGTAGTCGCCATGCACGATCGTGGTCTTGTCGCCCGGTGGAATATTCTTGGGCAGCCATTCGATCAGTTGTTCCATTTCCGGGATATGCTGGGTTTCGGATGCCTTGTACTGTTTCGTCCAGCGATGGATCTGGCGGGCCACATAATCGCCCTCCTTGCCAAAGCCTTCCAGCCCTGCGGCGCGCCAGTCGACATTGTGGAGATCGGCAAACGTCTTCACCTTTGCCTCATAGATGGCGCGACGTTCAGCAGGCTCATATTCCGGCAGCGTGCCATCCCACAGAATGCGGCCCTCGACCATGTCCATGACGTAAAACATCGTGCCCACGATGCCCTCATCTGTGCACAGGCCATAAGGCCGGGCGACGGGATATCCCAGCGGGTAAAGCGCGGAAATCACGCGGAATTCACGGTCCACGGCGTGCGCACTCGGCAACAGCTTGCCCGGCGGCTTGCGGCGCATGACATATTTCTTGTTGGGCGTGACCAGCTGATAGGTCGGATTGGACTGACCGCCCTTGAACTGGCGCACTTCCAGAGGGCCCTGATAACCCTCGACATTGGCTTCCATCCACGCGGCGAGCTTTGCCTCATCGAATTTGTGCGACTCGACCACAGGCTTGGTGCCCGTGAACAATTCTGCAGCGGTTTCTCCCTCGGCCATTTTCTGCCCTCTTTTCTACAAGTTTTGGTGTCACACCATACTCACGGCTTACGCGACGCCAAGGCCTTCCGCGACGTCCGCATTGGCCAGCTCACATGAAAGGTTCGCACTGTGCGAAAATTGGAAACACTCGTCACCGCCCTCGCCCTGCCCAGTTTTGCCATGCTCACCCTCGTGGCGGTCATGATTGTCATCCTCGCCCGCGAAATCATATTTGTCTTCCGGCGTCTTCGCGGCGTCTTTCATCCGGCTCCCCGTCCAGCCAATCGACACCTCGTTCACACGCTCGAAAGCCCGATAGCCCATGCGCCGCTTGCTGATCCTGCTCTATCTCTGTTTCCTTCCGCTTCCGTCGCACGCCGCCGAGATTGATCCCGATCGCATGATCCGACCGGAATTGCTGGGCGAGGCCATACAGGCGATGAGCCGGCATTCCGACCGAACCAATCCGAGCCGACTGGTCATCGTCGATTACGGCCTGCATTCTGCGCAGAAACGCCTCTTCGTGATCGATCTCGAAACCGGCCTCGTCAACGCCTATCGCACCACGCATGGCCGGGGTTCCGACAAGGATCATGATGGCTTCCTTGATGCCTTCTCTGATGTGCCCGGCTCCTCGGCGAGTCCGCAAGGCGCCTATCTCACGGCCGAGGAATATTACGGCAAGCATGGCCGCTCGCTGCGTCTCGATGGCCTCGACAAGACCAATGCCAATGCCCGTCGTCGCGCCATCGTCATCCATTCTGCCGCCTATGCCGAACCTGCGATGATCGACAACTATGGCAAGCTGGGGCGCTCGAATGGCTGCATCGCCTTTTCGCGCGCCGACCTCGACACCTTCATGATCCTCGTCCCGCAAGGCACGCTGATATATGTCGGGCGTTAAGCCTCCCCGGAAAATACTTGTCACCCCCCATTCCCGGCCTAAAGTGCGCGGCTGGGGGACGAAAACATGCTGGCGGACGACATGTCTGATCATCTTGGGACAAATTGTGCGAGGCCGGACGCCTCGTGAAACTTCCATCCGTCCTGTCCCGTCTGCGACGTAAGCAAGCGCGTGTTGACACACCGCCTCTACCGCCCGTCGCGACTTCCCCGACAGTGCCACCCGCTACGCCGCGCCCAGCCCCGCTGGAGCGGCTCAATCGCTGGCTGACCCTTGCCGCGAATGTCGGCGTCCTGCTGGGCCTTGTCGTCCTGATCGTGGAAGTTCGCCAGAACGCGGCTCTGACGCGCGCGGCGATGGACCAGCAGAAAAATGATTTGCTGGCCCAGATTGAGTTCAACATCGCAAGGCCGGAGATGTCGGTCATCTGGGTCAAGGCGATCCGTACGCCGGAAGCCTTGAGCGACACCGAGAACCAGGCGGTTGGCAGCGTCCTAGTCGCGATCATGCTGCAATGGGACCAGATGTTCATGATGCGCGATGCCGGGCTGATCTCGGACGAGCGCGTGCGCCAGCATATCGCGAACACCGCCCCCTTCTATTTCGGATCGCGGTTCGCCAAACACTGGTGGGCACTGCAGGCGCCCGGCTGGGAAGGCACGGCCATGCAAAGGGACGCCGGCCCGATCATCGCCGCCCTCGATGAGGATTTCCTCGTCGGGTACCTGGACGCACTGAAAGTGCCGGCAGAAGCGGCGGCCGACGAAACAGATGAGGGGGCGCAGGAATGACGCTGGAGCAGCTCTATTTCGTTGCCGGGATTGTCTCGTCGGTTGCGGTGATTGCGTCGCTGATCTTCGTCGGTTTCCAGCTCAGACACTCTGCCGACCAGCAGCGCATCGCGGCGGCGGTTGGCTATTATGACATCTTCCGCGACCATATGAAGATCCTCAGCGAAGCCGGGATGGTCGATCTGTTCCTGCGGGGGCTGGACACTGATCCACAGGAGTTTGAGGCCGCTGACAGGACACGGCTCAACGTATTCTACACAATGGTCACGCGCGGCTATCAGGTGATGCATTACCAGGCCCGCAAGAAGGTCTTCGAGGAAGACTTCTGGCTGCATTCGCAAAACCATTTCCGCGACCATCTGGCTTCCAAATATTATCAGGGCTTCTGGAAGGCGCGGCGCCACCACTTCCCGCCCGGCTTCCGCGACCTTGTCGACGGGCTGATCAAGGCCGGGCCGACCGCCCCGCTGTTGGAGATGGAGCCATGACCCTCGAACAGATCGCCCTCATTGCACAGATCATTGGTGTGGCCGTTGTGGCTGGAACGCTGATTTACCTTGCATTGCAGGTCCATCAGGGGGCGCAGCAGATGCGCTCTGAAAGCCGGCAGGCCCAGCTCACCTATGACCAGACCGGCGTCTACAAATTCGTCGATTCCCCGGAACTTGGCCGCATCTTCTCGCAGGTCGAAACACCGAGCTTCGAGGAGAAGACCAAGCTGTTCTTCTGGATGATCGGCCAGATGCGGGCGCGCGAGTATGAATGGCTGCAATACCAGAACGGCGCGATCACGAAAGAGTCGTGGGAGACGTATCAGGGCGTGATCTATTTCGTCCTCGGCACGCCGCGCGGACGGGCCCTGTGGCAGCTCTGCCGGGGCTATTTCAATGCGGGGTTCGCGGACATGGTCGACGGCATGGTGCGAGACGTGCCGCCGATTGATCTCTGGGACCAGCTGCAGGCTGTGGAGTAGAGTGACCATGATCCTCCGGCGCCTGACCAAACATGTCAAAGACCAGAACTGGTTCGCGGTGGGGCTGGATTTCGTCATTGTGGTGATCGGTGTGTTTGTCGGTATGCAGGTCTCGAACTGGAATGACGCGCATCAGACGCAGTCAGAACGCCAGCTGATCGAGATGCGCCTGCTGAGTGATTTTGTCCTGATGCATGAGGATGTGGTCCGTGCCGCAGAAGGCCATGAAGCGGTTCTTGAATCCCTTCATACGCTTCGCCGCGCCATCGAGCGCGGCGAAGCGCTCCCCGAAGAAGACGCAGCGATCAAACATGCGCTTGGGCGCGGGTTCAGCTACCAGTCCTCGATCCACCGCTCCGGCACGTTCCTTGAACTCCTGTCGAGCGGACGGATGGACCTGATTGCCGACGAGGCGCTGCGCGTCGAGCTGCTGAGGTATGACACGCGGGCGCAGCGTGTCCTGTTCAACCTCAACCAGATCCGGAATTACATGCATTCGAACATGCCGAACCTGAATGCCTACAAGGTTTTGGCGCCGCTCACGCGGGACGAGCGGGGGAGAATTATCCTGAGCCCCGTGCAGAGCTATCACATTCAGGGCATGGCGGGCGATGCCGAGTTTCGCGACGCGCTTGACCTGATGATCGAGAACCAGACCTGGATACAGATAAACGTGACAGGGCAGGTCGACGCGCTCGAAGACGTGCTCACTGTCCTTCAGGATGTCGCGCCATGATCCTTCGCCGCCTGACCAGACATGTCAAAAGCCAGAACTGGTTCGCGGTGGCGCTGGATTTTGTCATCGTGGTGATCGGTGTGTTCATCGGTCTTCAGGTGAGCAACTGGAATGCGACCAGAGCGGACAAGGCGACAGGCGCGGCCTATCTGGCACGGATCGCCGCGGACATCCGAAGCGATGATGCCCGCCTGGCAGACATCATGGAGACCTGGCGCGAGGATGCAGCGCAGACTGAAACCATCGTGCACTATCTTGAGGGAGATCCTATAGGGGATCTGACCGACTGGGATATGTTCCAGATCATCTATTATGGGGCCGGCTGGACCCCGTTCTCGCCCAACCGGGTTACCTATGACGAACTGATCAGCACGGGGAAGTTCAGCCTCGTCGCCGATCCGGCGCTGCGCCGGGAGATCGGGGATTATTATGCCGCCCTGGATGATTTCGCTGGGTTCTACAGCTTCCAGACGCCCATGCGGGAGACCGTGCGCAGCAAGTATTCGCCCGGCGTGCAGACCTATATGTGGGAGGCGTGTTTTCCCGAAGCCCATTACCGAGGTGCAGATTCCGGCTGGCGGGACTGTGCGCCGCCAGAGGATGCCGAAATGGTCGCGGCCACGCTCGATGCTCTGAAACGGTCTGACGAGGTGCTTGATGCCGCCCGCTATGCTGCGTCCGTCCGCGTCATCTTGCTGCGCGCCGCCCCGATCGACCGCACCCGCGCGCAGGACCTTGCCGCAAAGATAGAAGGATATTTCGAATGATCCTCCGCCGCCTGACCAAGCATGTCAAAGATCAGAACTGGTTCGCGGTGGGGCTGGATTTCGTCATTGTGGTGATCGGTGTGTTTGTCGGTATGCAGGTCGCAAACTGGAATGATGCGCGCGCAGACAGGGGACAGGCGGCTGATTTGATGACCCGGATAGTGTCTGAGGCCACCACAGCGCGCAGCGAAATGTCGCGTTACATAGAGGTCCATCAGGGGATCAGCGATGATGCTGCCCGGTTCGCCCTGGCGCTCAGGGACAAAGACTCCTGCATGGCCATGGGGAACGAACTGACGATCCTGATTATCAGTATCGCGGATTTTCCGCCGCCACGGTTTTCCCTGGCAAACGCTGAGCAAGCGCTGAACACAGGCAGTCTGTCGCTTATCCGGTCGACCAGTATCCGCGCCAATATTCAGACCATGACGGATGAAATGGGTTTCGTCGATCGCCAGTGGCAACGCTATATCCGCGTAAAGCAGGATGCCAATCGGGAAGCGCAAAGAGTGGCCGGGGTTTCGTTGACCGGGCGCAGCGAAATCGTGGTGGTCCCCATGGGTGGCTACGATCCCGGCAGCTATGAATTGCTGACCCCCGGAAAGATTTGCGGGAATACCGAAATCATCGGTCTCGCCGCCAATGTGGCAGTCTTGCAGGCCATCTATGTTGACTATCTGGGGCAGGTTGCGGGCGCACTTGACGACTATCTCGCGACTCTCAGTGAGGAGACCAGCACATGATCCTCCGCCGCCTGACCACCGCGCTCCGCAAGCAGGACTGGTTCACCGTTGTGATCGAGACGCTGATCGTGGTCCTCGGTGTCTTCCTCGGCCTGCAGGTCAATAACTGGAATGAGGCGCGTGCGGCAGAATCGCGCCGGGCCGAGATTATCAGGGCGCTGGCCACCGACCTAAGAGACGCCATCTACGTTCAGGAGCAATTGCAAGTTCGCGTGATCGACACAGGGCTTACCGTCTGGCACGCGGCCTACGAACGCGGCGAGCAGCCGGTCCCCTTCTATTTCCGGATTGACGGATCGGACAAGGCCCCCCTCACATGGACAGTGCTACAACAAATGGACATCGCAGGCCTGTTTGATCCGGTCATGCTCTTTGATTTGAACTTCTACTACTCCGAGTTGGACGGCGTAGGGGAAAAATACGTTCGTTATGTAACCTTCGTCGAGACAGAGATCCTGCCCTATGAAAAATCTGACTCAATGCATTTTTATACACCAGACGGAAAATCACTGCGGCCAACATACCAGGCGAACATGGAGCGGTTGCGTGAGTATCGGGGCGAGGTCCGGCGCCTTTCAAGCTGGTCTGCCTGTTTGACAGAAAGGCTTGAGTCCGGAAAGGAATTCTCCGCAAGCTGTTTGAGAACCGATCAATCGATACCTGAAGGTTCGCTGCTGAATCAACCCCTGAATCCGGAGATCATCCCATGATCCTCCGCCGCCTGACCACCGCGCTGCGCAAGCAGGACTGGTTCACCGTCGCGGTCGAAACGCTGATCGTCATGTTCGGTGTCTTCCTCGGCCTGCAGGTCAATAACTGGAATGAAACGCGCGGCGAGCGGTCCATGGAGCGCCAGTACATCTTGCGGCTGCACAGCGACATGCAGCGAAGCGCTGAAGCCATCCGGAGTTCGGGCACATTCCTGGCAAGTCAGGTCGAGAATGAAGGCGTGCTTCTGTCCAGCCTCGCCACTTGCGAAATAGCTGAAACAGATCGGCAGGCGGTGGTCGCGGCGCTCGGTTCGCTGGGAAAGTACAATTTTGCGGTTGTCGACAGGGAGCTGGTGGACCAGCTGCGGGCATCCGGCCAGTTCGAAGTGATCTCAAACCCCGACGTCCGTGAGGCCATAAATCTGATGTCTCAGGAATCCGACGGCCAGCTACGCGTCGAACCCCAATGGCTCGAACACGCCGCTCCGTGGACCAGTTATGCGCGGCGCTTCTACTATTTTGACAGTCCGGAAGGCGTCGATTCCGGGCGTTGGGAACGTTGGGAAAATCTGGAATTCGAGCTGGAGCGAGCCTGTCAGGACTTCGAATTTTTTTCAGCCGTGGGCAATACACGCGAAGCCACGCGCAACCTTTACCACTGGAATAACGCCGTCCTTGCCCGTGTCGGAGAGGCCGAACAGACGCTCGCGCAAGAGATCGACGCCCGCGGATGGGACACAGCGAAATGATCCTTCAGCGCCTCACCACCGCCTTTCGCAAGCAGGACTGGTTCACAGTCGTGATCGAGACGCTGATCGTCATGTTCGGTGTGTTTCTCGGCCTTCAGGTCAATAACTGGAACCAGGCGCGGTTCGAGCGGGCAGATACGCAGAATGTTCTGGAAAGGCTGGAGCGTGATTTCGAAGTGCAGCTCACGCTCACCAATCGCGGTATTGGCCAGCAAGTCCTGGTGCTCGAAGCAACCAGCCGACTCATCACGGGCATTCGTACAGGCGACCTCGATGAGCAGACGCTAAACGAAGACCTCGCGCTCGTGGACTCTGTGTCGACGTTCCCCGGACCTTCGGCGGCCTTTCATGAGCTCGTCTCTACCGGGCGCATGCGCCTGATCGCGAATGGCAACCTGCGAGACAAGCTCTACGAATTCGACAGCTCGATCACCTTTGGTCGCGAAATTTTCAGTGGCTCGTTCACCGCGCCAGTCGATGAGCTGGCACGGGTCCTCTCCAGGGCGAAAACACTGGTTGCACCGGGCACCCCATCCGAGACTTTCGCCCAGATCGGAGCGGTTGAAACAGTCGATCACACGGTCCTGCTTGAGGATCCCGAGATCCATATTGCCTTGCAGAACGCATATCTTATCCAGGACAATTATCACCTGATCCTGATCAGGTACCGTAACCAGATCAAAGACATCCTTGAGCTCCTCGCGGAAGAGCGGGAGCGGGCCTCATGATCCTTCGCCGACTGACCACCGCGCTGCGTAAGCAGGACTGGTTCACCGTGGTGATCGAGACGCTGATCGTCGTGCTCGGTGTCTTCCTCGGTATCCAGCTTGGCAACTGGAATGGCGCGCGGGCAGACCGGGAGCTGGGTGACCAATACACAATTCGTCTGGTCGCCGACCTTGAACAGGACCTGGCCGACAATCTGGTTCTGCTCGCCTATTATGATCAGGTGCTCGCCAGTGTCGTGGAGGCCGATCGGCTGTTGGCCAGCCCTGATGCAAACCCGAAGGACCTCGTTGCCGCTGCTTACCGGGCGAGCGAGTTCAGCAACAATCCGACCGATCGGGCGACGTGGGATCAGATCGTCTCTTCCGGGCATCTCGGCCTGCTGCCAAGCCAGGAGGTGGCGGATGGATTGTCCGAATATTACAAGTTTCAGGATCTGAACGACGAGACCAATAGCCTGCTGCAGGGCACACCCTACAGGTTTGCAGTCCGGGCACTCATTCCGCTGCCCCTCCAGCTGGCGATCAGGGAAGGGTGCAGTGACACGGTCGGCGAAGCCGGCACCATTACCGGCTTTGTGGAGGAGTGTCGTATAGATGTGGATGAGGCCCTGCTCGAGGCAACGGCGCATGAACTGAAATCTTCGCCGTCAATTCGGGAAGCCTTGCGCCACCAGTATTCCATGGTTGCCACCGTGCGCAACAATATTGGCGGAAACATCGCCAGCCTCGAAGTCGTGATCGACGGGCTTCGCAATGACGGGGTCGCCCCATGATCCTCCGCCGTCTCACCAATGCGATCCGCAGGCGGGACTGGTTCACGGTCGTCATCGAAACGCTGATCGTCGTGCTGGGTGTCTTCCTCGGTCTGCAGGTGAACAACTGGAACGTGGTGCGCGGCAACCGGGTCGCCGAGGCCAATTTCATGGAACGCCTGCACCCTGATATTGTCAGGGTTGAGCAATCGTCAGAGCGCGTTCGTGCGCGCAGGGTGTCTGTCGTTGATGATCTTCGCTCAGCGACCGAAGTCATTTTTGACGTTGTTGAGCGAGACCGGCTGACTCAAGCCGAATGCATGGCGATCGCCACATCTCATTACTACAATATCAATGTCCTCAGTTTGCCCTCGGTCACGGAGCTGACAAATGCCGGGCGGCTTTCCATTATCAGGGATCCGGCGCTACGCGCAGCACTTGTTGACTATGAGCAACGCGTTGAAGCGCTTCTAGCCTATATCGAGAAAGATCACGCCCTGGCGAATAATTTGCTGATGCTCAGACCAGAGCTTGTAAAGGTTCAACCGGTCTTTGACGCCGAGCTGGGCGAAATGCAGACACGACCCGACTGCGATTTGGAAGCTATGAGAGAGGATCGAGCCTTTCTGAATGCGGTGGCCGAAAACCTTGACGCCTATGACGCTTACCTGCGCGACGGTTTGCTGCCATGGGACGCCCAGCTCGCTGAGATTCATCGCCTGATCGACACCGCACTTGAGATAACACATGAGGCGGCGCAATAGACGCCAGCGTCGATGAATTGGCCGAAGGCGTTCGCGCGCTGCGAAGCGATCCGAATAGTCTCAAGGTGCTGAAGCTTCGCAACGCGCAAGTCGACGGCCGGGCAGCTGACCTTGTGACCAACGTTGAAATATTTGGCATGAACGAAATATTTGCCAGGGACATCGCCCCCTGACCCCGCGCCAGGGGGGCTCGAGGGCTCTCCTCCAACATTACCCAAACTTCACGCTTCACGAAGGCGTGAGCCGCTTGGACCCGGCTAGCCTGCTACCTATATCTGGTTGGAGAGAGAGGTTTGCGTTCGCTGCGTTTGTCCCCCTCCCCCCAGAGTAATGCAGCGAACCGCCCGTCATGCCATTTACAGTTCTCCCCCTACTGGTGGCATGGCGGGCCCTTCTCGCTTCGGACGAAAACACCCAGCAAACTCCAGCACTACTCCCATTATGCCCCGTGGTTTCTGGTCCTCCGAAGCGCTGTGAGGATCGGCATTGTATCGTCCGTCAGGCCCCTTCGGGTGTTGCAGGTACCGGCCGCCTGCTGAGCGCTATTTGATTAAACTTCGGAAAGGATGACTGGCGGCACGACGGAATTTTCTCGGTCCGTCGTTTTACGAATGACATTTCTACAGAGGAGACACATCATGACCATCGTCAAACCTGCCCGCCTTGCCGGTCTCGCTGCGCTTGCCATCATTGGGGCCGGTACGGCCTCTGCCGGTGAATGGCGTCTCGACCCGGCCCGCTGCCCCGATTTACGCGAAGACCGGATTGACCAGCGTATCGATTATGGCCGCGCTGACAGGCGCGAAGATATCCGCGACATGCGCCAAGTCAGCTGTCCGGCTTCGGCCTGGACCTATGTCCCGGCACCTGAAGAGCGCATGGCCCGCAAGCTGGCCTACTCAGGCCCGCGCCAGGTTTATGTCGCTCGGCATGACTACTATCAGATGCCAGCTCACAAGCATGGCAAACATACGGCTCCGGCGCTGATCAACATCGTAATCCGCTAAGATAATCCCAAGCGTTTCATGCTATCGATTTGCCATGAGAGATTCCCATAGCGGCGCATGCCTGTGTGGGGCTGTCCGATTTGAAATCGATGGCCCACTTGAACATTTTTATCTTTGCCATTGCAGCCGGTGTCGCAAGGACACCGGCTCTGCGCACGCCTCCACGCTTTTCTCGGGACGCGCGCATCTTGTCTGGCAGTCCGGCGCGGAACACATCCACACATTCGGTCTCGCAGGGACGCGCCACCAGAAGAGCTTCTGCACGCAATGCGGATCGGCGCTTCCCTACGCGCTGGAGGGCGGCCAAGGCATTGCTGTGCCCGCTGGCAGCCTGGATACGCCGATCACGCTGCCGCCCGAGGCCCACATATGCTGGGCCAGTCGTGCTGATTGGGAAGACCAGTTGGCAGACGCCCCGCGACTCGACGACCTGCCAAGCTAAATCGACTTCACCCACACCCTTGCTTTCACGGTAGTCTCTAGTAGACCGCCGCGCATGCTTACCATTTCAAATCTCGATTTTCAGGTCGAAGCCCGGCCCCTGTTTGAATCTGCCACGGCGCAGATCTCGGCCGGCTGGAAAGTCGGCCTTGTGGGCCGCAACGGCACGGGCAAATCCACCCTGCTGCGCCTGATCCGCGAGGATGTGGAAAACCCGCGCAATGACAGCGCCATCCGCCTGAATACCGGCGCCCGGCTCGGCTGGGTTGCACAGGAGGTCGCCGCCAGCGACGAGACCATTCTCGACGTCGTGCTCGCCGCTGACACAGAGCGCCACGCCCTGATGCAGGAATCCGAGACCGCGACCGACCCGGACCGCATCGGCGAAATTCATGAGCGCCTGCTCGACATTGATGCCTGGACCGCCGAGGCGCGCGCCGCCGAAGTGCTGAACGGCCTCGGCTTCACGACCGAAGATCTTGGCCGCGCCACGAAAGAATTCTCCGGCGGCTGGCGCATGCGCGCGGCGATTGCCGGCGTACTGTTCTCCCAACCGGATTTCCTGCTGCTCGACGAGCCGACCAACTATCTCGACCTTGAAGGTGCCGCCTGGCTCGAAACCTATATCAAGAAATATCCGTACACCGTCCTGATCGTCAGCCATGACCGCGAGCTGCTGAACCGCTGTGTCACGCACACAATGGCGCTGGAGCATCGCAAGCTCTCCATCACGCCGGGCGGCTATGATGACTGGCTGAAACTGCGCGCGGCCAAGCTCGCCCAGCTGGAATCCCAGAAAGCCAAACAGGACAAGGACCGCGAACACTTGCAGGCCTTCGTGGACCGGTTCCGCGCCAAGGCCTCCAAGGCCCGTCAGGCCCAGTCGCGCATCAAGATGCTGGAAAAGATGCAGGACATCTCCATCCCGGTGGGTGACCGCACGACGCCGTTCCACTTTGCCCCGCCAAAGGACAAGCTCGCCCCACCCATGCTGGAGCTGCGCAATGCCACGCTCGGCTATGGCGAGGACGCAGTCATCCTCGACAAGGTCAACCTTCGTCTGGACCCGGACGACCGCATCGCGATTGTCGGCGCAAACGGACAAGGCAAGACGACGCTGGTCAAATCCATCGGCGAACGCCTCTCGCTGATTGGCGGCGACCGGGTCGTGCCAAAGGCCGTGCGCATCGGCTATTTCTCGCAGGACCAGCTCGACGAACTCTCCGAAGGTGACAGCGTTCTGATGCACGTCCAGCGCATCATGCCGCCCGGCACACCGCCAGCGCGAGTCCGTGCAGCTGCCGCCGCGATGGGCTTCAGCCACGAGAAAGTGGAAACCAATGTCGAGAAGCTGTCGGGTGGCGAAAAGGTGCGCCTCCTGCTCGGCCTGATGTCATCGGCCGCGCCGCACATCCTGATCCTCGACGAGCCGACGTCCCACCTCGACATCGACAGCCGCGAAGCGCTGATCTACGCACTGAACGAATTCCCCGGCGCCGTCCTGCTGATTACCCACGATGTCTATCTCGCCGAGGCCACGGCCGACCGGCTCTGGCTGGTCAATAATGGCCGCGCCGCGCCCTATGATGGCGACCTCGCCGACTATCGCGCGCTCGTCATGAAGGCCGACCGCGACGATACGAAGGGCGCGAAGCCTGCCAAACAGGCCAAGCCCGCTGCGCCGAAGGAGATCACTCCCGAAGAGAAGAAACGCCTCAGCGCCCTGAAGAAAACCGCCCGCGACGCCGAAGACCGACTCGAAAAGGCCAATGCCGCCATCGCGAAGATCGACGCGAAACTTGCAAACGGCAATCCGCCGCCAAGCGAACTTGAGAAGCTCCTCAAAGACCGCGCCACCCACGCCGCCAAGGCCGACACCGCCGAAACCGAATGGATGGACGCTGCGGAAAAACTGGAAGCGGCGGAAGGGTAGGCGCTTTTGCCTCCCCTCATCGAGTCTGGGGCGATCTCAACTCCCCAAGACTGCCTGCATCAAAATCAGGGACAACAGCAGGATACCGCCAGCGGCGGAACAAGCGACAACAACATAGTGGAATGGCTTCTGGTCCCGATTTGTGAACACCAGGACCGCCTGAACCAATTGGACCGAACAGAACGCGGCAACGTACGCATTGCCCCAAATCAGATTTGCGGCGATGACGCCAACAAGGACCACCTCAAGGCCGAAAGCCACACGTCGCATTCTGAATTCCCGCTCCATTGCAAGTGTCCTTCCTGCCCAACGCGCCATGTTTGCTCTGGCGCGAATCCCAACTCAGACGCGCTTTGACACCCTACTCCGTCGCGCCTTCCAGCCCCAGCACCGACACATCCGCGCCCTGCGCCGCCAGCCCGCCCAGCACGTTCTCCTGCGTGCGCTCCAGATTATGGTGCCGCGCCGCTTCGCGCAGGGCCATCAGATCTTCCCGGGAAAGCCATTCCCCGTCCCGGATCATGGCGTCCGGCACGTGAAGACAGGATATATCCGCCAACGGATCACAGGCATAGAGCACCAGATCCGCCGCGCAGCGTTCTAGCGCGCAGCCATCCAGACCCTCCCGGTCCAGCACGACAGACGGCGCATGGGTCGCGGATTTCAGCGCCTCGAACGGCGTCAGCCCTCCCGCCACCATCAGGCGCAATTCGTCGACCATGGACAGGCCCGGCACATTGGTGAAAATGCCCGCATCCGTGCCCGCGACCAGCATCACGCCCTCTTCCTGGAAGATCTTCGTGACGCGCCCGTAAAAGGCATCGCTCTGCGCCGCCGGGCCCGGTGGCTGGCTCGCCCAGAATTCCTGATAGTCACGCTCGGTCTGCTGCACGACCGGGTTCAGCATCTCCGTCCCCGGACGGGTCAGCGCCGCGCCTTGTGTGTCGGCCACCCGCCAGAGATTGTGATAGGCCAGCAATGTCGGCGTCACCGGCACCTCCGCCGCCGCGATGCGCTTGGCCAGCGCCCGCGCCGCCGCTTCATCCTGCCGGTCGCTCAACCCGTGCCAGACAATCGACTCGACATGCTCGATGGTCTCGAAGCCATCGCCCAGCACCTCGCCAAACGCAATGTCGAACGGCGCCTCAAACGGCACACCCGGCCCGCGTACACCCTCCGGCGTGTGGCCCGTCACGATCAGGTTTCGCGCTTCCGCCTCTTGCCGCACCGCGTCATAGGCCTCGCGGGTCAGATTGGAGTACACTTTCAGCCGCGTGAAGCCCTGCTCAGCCTGCCACGCCACCGCCGCGCGCGCCTCCTCCTCGGTCTCGACCAATTGGTGGTTGACCTGCGCATTCGGGCCGGCGCTGTTGAGGATCGGCCCGGTGGTGACCAGGTGCGGCCCAAGTACATTCCCGGCCTCGACCTGCTCGGCCAAAGTCAGGTGAAACGGCAGGCCCGACATGTTGCGCACCCGCGTGACGCCCCAGGAGAGATACGCGCCCAGCTCCGCCTCATCCCAGATATGGACATGCATGTCCGTCAGGCCGGGGATCATGGTTAGCCCGCTGGCATCCTGCTCAGCGTCCGCAATCAGGCCCTCCCGCGTATCCGCCACGGCGATAATCGCGCCCTCATCCACCAGCACGAATACATCTTCGCGTACGTCTGGCGCCTTGCCCGAAAAGTCGACCACTCTTACATGCGAGATCAGCAGATCGCCTTCGAGCGGCGGGGCGGCGGGCTGGGTGGCACAGGCCGTCAACAGTGCGCCAAACACCAAGCTTGCCCGGCCTGCCCATTTGCGCGCGTTTGATCGGAATACCTCGGACACAGATTTGCGCATGATCCGGGCTCCAATCTCCTACTTCAGGGCGCGCCAGCCAATGTCGCGGCGGCAGAAGCCTTCCGGCCAGTCGATGGCATCGACGCCAGCATAGGCCCGTGTGACAGCTTCCTGCAAATCGTCACCGCTCGCCGTCACGGCCAGCACGCGCCCGCCATTGGCCACCAGTGCGCCGCCCTCGTCCATGTCCGTGCCCGCCTGGAACACGGTCACGCCGGGCAAGTCATTGGCAGACTTCACGCCGCGAATGACAGAGCCCTTGGCGTAGCTCCCCGGATAGCCTTCCGTAGCCAGAACAATTGTAGCCGTCGGTTCGAAACGGTCCAGCTCCAGCAGCGCCTCGAACGCTTCTTCATTACCCTCAAGGCCGCCCGTCGCTGCGCCGAGGATCGCCGGCACGATATCGCCCGCGAGGCCCTTCATCAGAACCTGGCATTCGGGGTCACCGAAGCGCGCATTGAACTCAACCACTTTCGGCCCGTCCGCCGTGACCATGATGCCGACATAGAGCACGCCCTGATACGGCATGCCGTCCGCCTTCATGCCCTTGAGCATGGGCTGGACGATCTCGGCCTTCACGCGGGCAAGGATTTCGTCCGTCACGACCGGCGCCGGCGCATAGGCGCCCATGCCGCCCGTATTCGGCCCGGTATCGCCATCGCCCGCGCGCTTGTGGTCCTGCGCGGCTGGCAGATAGATCGCGCCCGTGCCGTCGGTGATAACGAAAATGCTGGCTTCCTCGCCATGCATGAATTCCTCGATCACCAGCGTGGCCGACGCGTCGCCGAACTTGCCAGACAGCATCTCGTCGATCTCGGCATCGGCCTGCTCCAGCGTTTCCGCGATCACGACGCCCTTGCCGGCGGCAAGGCCATCGGCCTTCAGCACGTAGGGCGCTTCCAGCGTGCGCAGATAGGATTTCGCCAGCACCGGATCGGTGAATTCGCCATAGGCCGCGGTCGGCACACCATACTGAACCATGCGCGCCTTGGAGAAGGCTTTCGAGCTTTCCAGCTGCGCCGCCTGCTGGCTCGGCCCGAACACATCAAAGCCGCGCGCCCGCAAGATGTCCGACAGGCCCTCGGCCAGCGGCGCTTCCGGCCCGATCACGATCAGATCCGGTTCGACCTGCAGGGTCAGCTGCACCAGTTTCTGAATATCGGTAACGCCCACATCGAAACACGGGCCTTCCTCATCCATGCCGGGATTACCCGGAGTCGAATGCACCATGTCCACCAATGGCGACTGCGCCATTTTCCACGCCAGGGCATGTTCACGCCCGCCCGATCCGATCAGAAGTATGTTCATGACTGCGCTCATTGCGCAGGTTGGCGGCGGGAATCAAGCCCTCAGCGGCGGCCAGCAAGGGGAATGGCTCTCTTGCTATCCCCGTGTCACATACGGCGTAGATTGGAAAAAGCCGTTCTGTCATGGTCACTTGCGACCATGGTCCGCAGACCAGGTCGACACGAGTTCATCTGAGAGCCAATGCATTCAGGCTCTACAGCATGAAATCGCCATTTCCTCTCGCCGTTCACAGCCTCACCCGTTTCTGGTGGGATGCCGCCGATTATCTCGCATCGGCTGCTCAAAAGCGGCTTGGACTCTGTCCAGTTGCCGCCAAGCCCTTCCTGCCCCGCGCAGAGTTGGAGGATCTGGCTGGCCTCGTGGGATTTCTCGAAGCGATCCTCAGGCGCCTGTTCTGCCTTGCCGCTCTTGAACTCGGGCCCCTGCCGCGTCTCAACGCGAAACCGCAGGACCCGGACAAGGGTGCCAAGCATTTATCAAGCTCCACAATCTCACCCGCCGCGGAACCGGCGAGTCGCCGCCCGCGCTATCGCATTCCCCGCTTCCGCCTCATCGAAGCGACGAAAGCTACCCCTGCCACACCGCCAAGAGCCCGGTTTCGTACCGGTCCCCGCATCCGGTTCCTTGACGAAGAGACGCCCGTAGACTTGCGGGATTATCCTGCAAGCCCAACTGACATTTTACCGGCCGGAAAGCTCGTGCGACGCTTGCTGGCTGTTAACCACGCGCTGGATCACGCGGCCGAATACGTCGCCAGAATGCGCCAGATAATGGCGTCGGCCAGCCCTGTGCTGAAGCGTGCTGTGCCGCCCGTCTTCAAGACGCGAAAACTGAGGCATTTACAACAGGATAGCGCCTGCCAATTGCACGCGGCCACTTGGGATTTCCTGTCGCCGGACACGTCGTGAAATTTGCTGAAAACATGAGCTTTCCCGCGCGGTGCCACAAGGCATTCGCGGCGCTGGTCGTGGTTAAGCAAACCTTTCCGTCAGCGGAGAAATCCTGACCCCTGATTTTACCGAGAAGTTATCCAGTTCTGGCAATGTGCAAACCAGAACCTTTGGGCCAGGTGCGGCCAAAACCGGGGTGGGTAATGATGACGAACACGAATTTGATCAAGAGGACCGTCGAAACAATTCGCCGGTTCAAGGACGAAACACAGGGCAACATCGCGATCATTTTCGCGCTGATGACCATTCCGCTCTTCCTTCTCATGGGCTTTGCGATTGACCTGCAACAGGTCAACACCGCGAAAAACCGCGTCCAGTTCATTCTGGACAGCGCGGTTATCGCGGGTGCCCGCGAAATGCAGGAAGGCAAGAACGACACCGAAATCAAGACGTATATCGAGAACTATTTCAAATCGGCAATGAAGGCCCAGGGCAAAGGCACCGATTGTGCCGAACCCGTTGCGACCATTGCGAGCGAGTCTCAGGATCTTTCGGTGAAGGTGCGCTGTGCACAGCCGACATCGATCATGCAGATGACGGGCACGAAGGAATTGAACTTCTCCGTCACCTCCGCTTCGACCTACGGTATCGGTAAAGTCGACATCGCTTTCGTGTTCGACATCTCCGGGTCGATGGGCGGCACCAAGATGTCCGCTCTGAAAAGCGCGGCCGACACGGCGATCAATGTACTCGTGCCCGCAGACGATGACGGTACGACCGGCGAAGTCCGTATCGGAATGGCCTCCTATTCCTCCATGGTGGACGCAGGCGAGGACTATTTCTTCAAGGCAACCGGACAATTGCCAATTCGCACATACACCTTCTCGTACGATGAAACCTACGAGTCTGGTGGCGACTGGGAAGAGGTCTGCAAATGGAAAAAGAAAAGAGGAAAATGGTATTGGACGTGTGAAGATGAGTGGGTGCCTGAATACGACACCCGCACCGTCACCGAAACCAAGACGATCAACAATACTTGCGTCAAGGAACGTGTGGGTGACGAGCAATTCACCGACGAAGACCCAGGTCCATTCCAGTGGATCGAAGCCGCCGAAGCGTATGGCAGCGTCAACTGGAGAGGCGATGTCAGCTGGTACACAGAATCCTGCAACCCGATCGGTCCACTGCCCATGACCAGCAATCGCGACAAGCTGTTCGATTACATTGATGGCCTTAACGCCAGCGGCGGTACGGCTGGTCACCTCGGCATCGCCTGGGGCTGGTATCTGATCGCACCGGATTGGGATGTCGTCTGGCCCGCCGGCTCTGACCCTTATCCCTATGATGAGCCGGATTCGGCCAAGGCCATGATCATCATGACCGATGGTGAGTTCAACCAGGAATACGACACGTCCAACGGCGACTCCTTCGACCAGGCTGAAACAATGTGTGACGCCATCAAGGACCAAGGCATCAAAGTCTACACCGTCGCCTTCCAGGCCCCGGCTTCGGGTCAGGCCATCCTCAATTATTGTGCGTCGGGCGACGACTTCGCGTTTACTCCGGAAAGCTCCGAGGAACTGACCGAAGCCTATACCAAGATCGCCCAGTCCATTTCGGACCTGCGTATCCGGTATTGATCTCTCACTTTGGCAGCGGTGCGGGCGCATCGCTGCCAGTTTCTTCATCGAGATTTTTTTGCTTACAATACAATGTAATGGCCCGAGGGTCACAAGGGCACGCCCTTCCTGGGCGGGCGGCTCGGCCGCCTGATCTGGGTTATGGACAAATGCCTCTGATTCACAGTAAAAAAGATGTTGATAACAGCGCATTGTGCGTTGGACATTTTTTTTCGGGAGCCCCGTCATGAAGCGGGATCGTCTGTCTAGCGCTCCCTCACCGGTTGCCCCTGCCTTGTCAGCAGCGGAGAGCTCTTGGCTTAGCGCCATTATCACATCGTCATCCGATGCGATCATTTCAAAGAACCTGGACGGTATCATTGCCAGCTGGAACCCGGCCGCCGAACGCGTGTTCGGTTACACACCTCAGGAGATCATAGGCCAGTCGATCCGCGTATTGATCCCGGAAGATCGCCAAAGTGAAGAGGATGAAATCCTCGCTACAATCCAGGCCGGCCGCACCGTGGCGGATTTCGAGACAATCCGTCTTCACAAGGACGGCAGCGCAATCCCCATCATGGTCACGGTCTCTCCCGTTCATGATAAAAGCGGCACGATTGTTGGCGCCTCGAAAATCGTGCGTGACATCTCTCGCGAGCACGAGAATCAAGAACGCCTCCGCCAGAGCGAAGCCCAGTTCAAGGCGCTCGCAGACAACATCCCTCAGCTGGCTTGGATGTCGGACCCTGAAGGTCAAATCTTCTGGTACAACAAGCGCTGGTATGAATATACCGGGGCCGACGAAGAAACGACACGCGGACATGGCTGGCGCTCCGTGCACCATCCCGAACATGAAGCGCGCGCCACCGAACATTTCCTGAATTCGCTGAAGACCGGACAAGTCTGGGAAGACACATTTCCCCTGCGCGGCAAGAATGGAAAATTCCGCTGGTTCCTGTCTCGCGCGCTGCCCATCCACGACAAGGATGGCCAGATCGAGATGTGGTTCGGCACCAATACCGACGTGACCGAACAGAAACAACGCGAGGAGCAGATCCAGCTTCTACTGGGCGAGGTAAACCACCGCGCCAAGAACATGCTGACCCTTGTTCAGGCGATTGCGCGCCAGACCATGGCCAGCGGCGACAATTTCATGGATCGCTTTGCTGAGCGTATGCGCTCGCTGGCCTCCAGTCAGGACTTGCTGGTCAGTTCCGGCTGGCGCGGCGCGCGGGTCGAAGACATCATGAATTCCCAGCTCGCGCACCTGGAAGACTTCATCGGCACCCGGATCAAACTGGAAGGCCCGCATGTGCGTCTGACTTCCGCAGCGGCGCAGTCGCTCGGCATGGCTCTCCACGAGCTTGCCACCAATGCTGGCAAGTATGGCGCCTTGTCCAATGATACCGGCCAAGTCGATATTCGTTGGAACATCCGTCAGGAAGACGGTACGAACCGATTTGAAATCAGCTGGACGGAAAGCGGCGGCCCACCCGTCATTGCCCCCGACCGGCGCGGCTTCGGCTCAACGGTCATCGAGCGGATGACACGGATCGCCTTTGGATATCCAGTCAAGCTAGACTTTGCGCCTGAAGGCTTGCACTGGCACCTCATCAGCGTTGATGACCGAGTTTTCGAAGCCGACTTCGTGGCAGAAGTGAAAGACTCGTCTGTAGACCTGTCCCGTTCTCCCCGTTCGCCTGCGACGGCTCAATCATCCACTGCCGGACGACGCGTACTCGTCGTCGAAGATGAAGCAATCATCGCCATCGACATGGCAGCCGCCCTGGAAGATGCCGGTTTCTGCGTGGTCGGTCCGGTGGGATCTGTTTACGAGGCGATGAAACTCCTGGACGAGCAAGTGTGCGATTGCGCCGTTCTGGACATCAACCTTGCAGGCGAAACCTCAGCGCCCCTGGCAAGTCGCCTGCTCACAAGCGAAATTCCTTTTGTGACCGTGTCTGGCAACACACAAGAATCGATAACTGAAGAATTCAGTCAGTCACCTTTCCTGTCAAAACCAATTGTGACGAGCAAGCTGTTGTCGAAACTGTCGACAATCCTGCGCGAGCCTGACCACGTGGTCAGTTAAGAAAAATCACATCACGAAAGAATCGAATTCCGTTTTCAGCAGAGGCGCTTCAACAGTTATCTGAAGGCCATCCTCCGTGATCGTGCGAGTTGAAACCAACTTTGGAAACATATCGAACAACCGCGTTCCGAAGCCCACCCGTTTCGGGGGCTGAATGCCAGGGACGCCGGTTTCGGTCCACGTAACATACAACGTATCGCCCTTCAGGGTCCACTCTACGGTCAGATACCCGGTCGGCGTGCTGAAGCAACCAAACTTTCGCGCATTCGCCGTCAGTTCGTGCACGATCAGTGCCGCGTCCTTGCTGCCTTTCACCGACAGGATCGTATCGTTGCCTTTCAGCGTGTAGCGCTCGCTGCCCCGGCCCAGCATCCCGTCGAGTTCCTCGATCATGATCTTGCGCAGGCTCAAACCCGTCCAGTCATTTCGCGTGAGATTGGAATAGACCCGGCTCATGGAGACAAGCCGCTCATTGAAGTCATCGACAAATGTGTCGACGCTTTCAGCGCTCTCTCCTGAAATACGGGAGGTCGCCATGATGACAGAAAACATGTTCCGGATCCGGTGAGCCAGTTCATTTTGCATGAAGTCATTCTGGCGCTGCAACTCCATCTGGGCGGTAATGTCCTCGGCCCGCTGGATCATGTGGGTCACGACACCATCATCATTCCGGTAGGGGTCCTGAACGGCCTGCCACATTCTGGTTTGAACCGTGCCATCCGGCTGTTTCAGCTCGTAGGGCTGTGCTTCCAAACGGGTCTGCACGCCCTCAAACACCCGACGAAACTTCGCCTCAACTGGATCTTGACGCTCTTCGACATCCGGGAAAATCTCAAAGATGTATTTCTGCCGAATATTTGCCCATTCCGTATTGGTCGCAGTCAAATATGCCTTGTTCGCATACACAAAGCGCAGGTCCCGATCGAGCACCATCAACGGAACCGTCCACCTGTCAGCGACCTCTCGGAAACTCAAATCTCCGGTGATTTCCTGCGTCTGAGAATCCTGATCCATGACATCCTCACTGGACTACGTAGAAAGTCTGCACCCTCGCGCACTTCCGTTAACCTTGAATGACCAAATAGGGCCAATGTCAGCGCACTTGCCCTTGCCGCTGCGAGGTTTATGACTGTCGGAATGCCTTCTGAATCGCCCCCCTCCAATGATGTCGCCCTGTCCGTATCTGATCTCGCCGCAAGCCTGAAACGGACGGTGGAGACCAATTACGATCATGTCGTCGTGCGCGGTGAGCTCGGCCGGGTCACAATTGCGCGTTCCGGCCACATGTATTGTGACCTGAAGGATGAACGGGCAGTTTTGAACACTGTAATGTGGAAAGGCCAAGTGAGCCGCCTGCCCTTCAAGCCCGAAGAAGGACTTGAAGTCATCGCTACTGGCCGACTCTCCATTTATGAGGGGCGCTCAAATTACCAGATGATCGCCGCCTCCATGCGCCCGGCTGGCGCGGGGGCGCTGATGGCGCTGCTGGAGGAGCGGAAGAAGAAATTCGCTGCCGAAGGCCTGTTTGCCCCGGAACACAAGAAGCCTTTACCCTATCTGCCTCGCACAATCGGCGTGGTCACCAGCCCGACCGGCGCAGTCATCCGGGATATTCTGCACCGCATCGGGGACCGCTTCCCGGTTCGCGTCATCGTCTGGCCGGCGCTGGTTCAGGGCGACAGCGCCGCAGGCCAGATCACGGCAGGTATCCAGGGCTTCAACGCCATGACTGGCGCCGACCGACCCGACGTGCTGATCGTTGCGCGCGGCGGGGGCTCGATCGAGGACCTCTGGCCATTCAACGAGGAAAATGTCGTCCGCGCGGCCTTCAACAGTGAGATCCCGCTGATCTCTGCCGTCGGTCACGAGACCGACACGACCCTGATCGACTATGTATCTGATGCACGCGCGCCCACTCCGACCGGCGCGGCAGAAATCGCGGTACCGGTTCGCTCCGAGCTGCTGCTGACAACCGGCGAACAGGGTGAACGCCTCAAGCGCGCCTTGGCCCGCCGCACCGGGCAGGCCAGGGACAAGCTGGCTGCGGCCCGCCTACCCCGACCAGAAGCCTTGCTTCAGCCCAAACGCCAACGCCTGGACTATGCCAGCGCCAGCTTGCCCAAGGCCGCGCTCGCCCTTGTCCAGACGGCCCGCCTTCGGCTGTCTCGGCTCGCGATTAGTCCGGCCAGCCTGAAATCGGATATACGCGCGTCGAAACAGCGCCTGCGCGACACAGCTGTTCGCGCCCGCCCGGCACTGGCCCGTTTGATCGAAACCCGCCGCACCGCCCTCGCCTCTCAGGGAAAGTTGCTTGAGACCCTGTCGTACCAGTCCACACTGAAGCGCGGTTACACTATTGTACGCGACACGAACGGAAACCTGATCCGCTCAGCCGGTGCCGCTGCGGCGAGCGACGCTTTCAAGATCAGCTTTGGCGATGGTGACGTAATCGCCCACCCGGATGGATCCAGCCCCCCAACGGCCGCAAAGCCTGCCAAAGCGAAGCCCAAGGGCGATCAAGGCTCCCTGTTCTAGCTTTCCGGCGCTGAATGCCTCCTCACAACTTCCGCGGTGATTCCCTCACTGCGCTGCCAGATTGTTAAGCAAACGTGCACGGTGTGACAAAATGGCTTCGCTTGATCGCCTGCGCCATAGTTGGAAATAGTTCATCCGTATACCTCTTGCACGTATCAACAATCTAACTTTCCAGAAGTTTTCGTGACAATTTCGTTGAATTTATCGCGCTCCGCGCGAACGCCTGTTCTGCAGTATTTGCTGTAGCAAAACTTTCATTTGAGCCCATTCACCCCACTGCGTACCCAGCGCGCGACAGCGCACGGGGCGCCTTCACAATGGGTTCAATCATGAAACATGCATACCTTTCCGCGACGGCCGTGGCCGCGCTTAGCCTTTCCGGGCAATTGTCCGCTCACGCACAGGAATCGGGAGCCGAACAGACTCGCCACCTACAGGTCGTCACCGTCACCACACAAAAGCAGCAGCAATCCTTGATTGATGTGCCAATTAACGTCTCGGTCGCCGACCAGGACTTGATCGACCTGCTGGCCGCAGACGATTTCGAAGACCTCGGCAACTTTGTTCCGGGCTTGCAGGTTCAGGCCCAGAGCCTCAACGCACCGAGCTATTCCCTGCGCGGCGTCGTCTCAGATGGCGGCACGCCTCGCGTTGCCATGTTCCAGAACGGTGTTGCCATCGGTAATGTGTCGTTCGCCACCAACCTTGCCATCTATGACATGGAACGGGTCGAAATCGTCAAAGGCCCACAAGCGACCCTGTTCGGCCAGGGCGCCCTGGTCGGCGGTGTGAACTTCATCCAGAACCGCGCCTCTCTTGAAGGAAATTCCGGCAAGGTCAGCCTCGAAGGTGGCGATTACAGCTCGGTGCGCGCGGAAGGCCACTACAACTACGTGCTCAGCGACACACTGGCACTACGCGTAGCTGGACAGGTCAAGAATATGGACGGCTATGTGCCGAACACAGCCAATTCACCCGACCTGATGGGTCAGGACACGCTGGCCCTGCGCTCCGCATTGCACTGGGAGCCGACCGAAAAGCTCCGCGCCGACCTGTTCGTCAACTATCAGGATGACGACTCCACCGGCACGCAGTTCACCTCCGGCTTCTTTGAAGTGAACGGGAAAGTCGACCCGTTCGGCGCCACCGCCATGAACGTCAATGACGATCAGGTCCGCGGCAAGCTCGGCAATGACCGCGAGCTGTTTTATGTCACCGCCAATGTGGAATACGATCTCAATGATGCCTGGTCACTGACCTCGCTCACTGACTATCGCAACCTGTTCTCGAACGAAGCCTGGGATTCCGACGGCGCAGCCTTCAATCTTCTGCAATTCTACCAGGGGCGCCAAGCGAATACGTTCAGCCAGGAACTGCGCCTGAACTATGATGATGGTGGCAAACTGTCCGCCTTCTTCGGTGGCAATTACTTTACGGTCAGCGGCAAGGACGAATTGATCTTCTCAACCGACGAAGCCTATGCGCAGTCCCTGTTTGCGCCGTCTCTCGCTGCCGCTGTGGCCCCCGGCGCATCTGTCGAGCAACTGGGTGCGCAGCTGGCCTTTCTTGGCCTGCCCGGCGGTGAAAACCTCGGCAGCTTTGATACGCCGCTTCAGTATTCCATGCTCGCATTCCTGCTGGGGGGCAGCATTGTTCCGCTCTATGACGAACACCTCGAGCAACAGGTCGCGACTTACGGACGTGACACGTATGATCTCTTCGGCGACGTGACCTATCAATTGACCGACCGGCTCGAAGTCACCGGTGGTCTTCGCTACACGCAAGAGGAATTGTCGGCCAGCACGCGCGCAGCGATCCTGAAGTCCAACCCATATCTTGGTGGCCTGAACGGCGTGACGATGGGCCCGAGCATGCTGCTCAGCGCAGCGACGTTGAATAACGAAGCCTTCGGGTCCGCTGATACGGATGGCGCTTTCACCTGGCGCCTGAACGCGGCCTACCGTGTCTCTGAAAACGTGAACGCCTGGGTTGCCTATGGTCGTGGCCGCCGCCCGGAAGTGCTGTCAGCCTCTGGCGCGGACTATAATGTCATCGACGCGGAAACGCTGGACAATATCGAGGCTGGCTTCTTTGGTCGCTTCTGGGACAACCGCTTCCAGATGACCAGTTCGGTCTATTATGGTGAGTACAAGGACTTCCAGACCACACGCTTCGATCCGATCCAGGGTATCTTCATCACCGAGAATTCGGGCAATGCCACCCAGTATGGCCTCGAATTCGATGGTCAGGCCCTGATCACCGACAACATCCGCCTGCTCGGCACCTATGCCTACACGCATTCGGAATATGACGACGAAGATGACAATGGAAACCCGCTGCAGTTTGCCGGCAACAGCTTCCGCATCAGCCCGGAGCACAGCTTCTCCCTCGCAGCCGACATCACCATCCCGGCTGGCGAGCGCGGCGACTTCTCGATCGTACCGAGCTATGTCTGGAAAGATCATCACTATTTCGAAGATGACAATGGCTACGACTATGCGGCGGACGGCGCGGGCGGCTTTGCTCGTGTGCGTGAATCCTATCCGGACGGAACCTTTGTGGAAGAAGAGCAGGACGCCTATGGCGTCGCCAATCTCCGTCTCGGTTTCGACAGCGCAGATGACGCATGGGGCGTCTATGTTCTCGGCGAGAACATCTTCGATGAGGAATACCTGATCGACGTTGGCAATACCGGCGGCGCGTTCGGCCTGCACACGATCATCCGTGGCAAGCCGCAAATGCTGAAAGCTGGCGCCTACATCAAGTTCTAGGCGATTGACCCACCGGGGCGGACCCGAGTTCGCCCCGGATCTCTCACACAGGAATCATTCCATGAGAAAATACCTGATCCTTGCCAGCCTGTTTCTGGCCGCCTGCAATCAGGCGGCACATACGATCGCACCTGCCGGATCTCCGGCGGAGACACAGACCAATGGCGCCGCAGAGACTGAAGCGTCCGCTGCTTACAAGACGCTCGACGGTACGCCGCCGATCATTATTGCGCATCGCGGGGCCAGCGGCCTCTATCCCGAACACACGCTGAAAGCCTATCAAACGGCCATTGATCAGGGAGCTGACTTCATAGAGCCTGACCTGGTGATGACAAAGGACGGCGTGCTTGTTGCCAATCATGATGGGTATCTGTCTGACACGACGAATGTCTCCGAGCATGCGGAATTCGCTGGCCGCAAGACCGTTCGCAAGACACCGATGGGGGATCTTGATGACTGGTGGTCGGATGATTTCACACTGGCCGAACTGAAAACACTGAAAGCCATCCAGCGCGTCGAAGGCCGCTCGCATGAGCATGACGGCCAGTATGACATTGCGACCTTTGACGAAATCGTTGATCTGGTTCTCGAAAATGCTGACGCAGGCCGCCCGGTCGGCCTGCACATTGAAGCCAAATGGCCCGCGAACTTCTCCGCTGCCGGGCTCGACATGGTCGACCCAATCCTCAACACGATCAGTGAGCGTGGCCTGGTCGAAGCAGGTATTCCGATCTTCATACAATGCTTCGAGCCGACCTTCCTCGCTCAGGTCGCCGCCAAGAGTGACCTGCCTTTGATCCAGAACCTTGTCGGCCCGCCCTATGCCGCACTGCTGGGCCTCGACATGAAGCTGGAAGATATCCCCACAATGGGCGTCGGTGCTCACAAGGCGATGATTCTCACGCCGGAGGGCGGCACGACCGATTATGTCGCCCGTGCCCACGAACTCGGTAAAATCGTGCACGTCTACACCGTCCGCGACGACGAGCCCGTTGAAGGCTTCGACTCTGCGGAACAGGAACTGAAAGTCCTGATCGAGGCGGGTGTCGACGGCATCTGGACTGACTATCCCGAGACGGCAATCAATGTTCGCGACGGGGCCGAGTAGTCGCAAAAAATCAAGTACGGCAGAAGCCGTACCTACTCCCTGACAAGACTGGCGATCCAGAAGGGTCGCCAGTTTTTTCTTGCGGACAAGAAAAAGGCCCCGCCAGCAAACAGCCGGCGGGGCCTGATACGAAATCGTTGATCTGGCCTTAGCTGATGTCTTCCGACAGAACCGTCATCTGGAACTGGTAGGAAGTTTCACCCTCGTCCACATCCTTGTAAACGACGGCCAGAAATTCGGCGCCGAGATAGCATTCGACGGAATCATCGGTCTTGTCGCGGGCGACCAGGCGCAGGCCCGGATGCAGTTTTTCCTTGAGATAGGCTTCAAGGCGCAGCGTTTCTTCGCGCTCCATAATCGGGCTCCTTCAGGTCTTTTGGTTCGCGGCGCAACGTAGAGGTTTTCGATACGGTTGCAACCGCCATGCCTGTAAATCAGCTGCGCTCTGCTTCCAGCGCGCAATGGGCTGAAAGGCTTTCCAGCACAGTCTCGAACCGGCTCGGAAGCAAGCGCTGAAGTTCCGGCTTGTCGATCTGGTTGCACTCCATCAGGGACAGCACCATCGCGGTCTCATCCTGGATCATTTCCATATTTTCCAGAGCTTCCCGGCTCGCACCGGCCTGACGCAGGGCGATACCATTCTCGCGCGCAGCAATATGGCGAACCGTCAAATTCCAGGCGAGCGGAAGGATGTCGTCGATCCGCTTGGTATGGTCCAGCGCCGCAGGCCAATCCTCATCCAGAATGTGAATGAAACCGATATTCTCTTCAGTATAGGCAACGCCAACTTGTGTCGCGCCCCGCTCAGCCCGGATACGCGCGGCGATGCGAAGTTCCGACAAGGCTTCCTGCAGGGCTTCTTCATAGAGGCGCCCTTCCGGCAGCTGGCGCTGGGCAGCAAGGGCCACCAGAGTTGTCCCGACGCCGTGATGCGCCATCTGTTCCTGTTCCAGCGTGATGTCTTCAGGATCGGCCAGGATCAAATGCGCCGCCTCGCTGAAGGCCCGATAGGCCAGCAACGCATCCCCACGCTTGCGCAGGCACTGGCCTTTCCAGAGAAGCAGCATCGGCTCATCCAGATCACGGGCACTCGCCTGGTTCACATAGTCCACGACGGTGGAGCAGCCACCATTCCAGACAAGGGACGCATCATTGGCATCGCGGTATTCCAGCATGGCGAGCCCCGCTGCCCCGATCGCCTGATCGGACAATTGCTCGGCATCCATGAGTTGCTGAAAGGCTGCGCGAACATCGCTCGACTCGACCTCGCCGCCCCAGTCGTTCAATGCAGCTTGCAGCAGCAGGTGCTCTTCATCCTTCAGCAGGCGAACTTCCCCATCATCGGCGCGCAGCACCATGCTGACCACTTGCGACGTCACATCATTCATCGGCTTCCCAAGCACATGGCTGCGCGCGATAGAGATGGCGCGGTCCTTGTAAGCCGCAATCTGGCGGGCAGATCCGGCCTGTTGGAGTTCGCGAGAAAGCTCGCCCTGACGACGGGCAGACTCATTCTCTTCGCGGATAGCCACCAGCTGCGCCTGCGTCGATTCCCGCTGGCGGCTGGCTTCCCCTGCCACAATGCGCAGGTTTATCTCGTTGAGGCGCGCTTGATAGGCATATTCGGATTTCAGCCCCTGTAGCGCCACATAGAAATAGATCACGCTGCCGACCGCGATCACCGCCGCCGTCACCAGCAGAACCGCCAGTGCCCGGATCAGGAAGCGAAAGGCTTTCTGCTCGCCTTGCAACTCACGAAGCAGGTCCAGTGACGTAACCGGGGTCTTGCCGATATCTGATTGCGGGCTCATGCCGGGCTCCTGTGAGCGAGAATGGGCGTGTCGGCTCCGTCCCAGACAGTTGGTCCGAATACGGGCTCCAACAGCAGACGAAGACCGGTGTCCGCATCATCCTCCCGAATGAACGCCTCGGCGATCAGGAGTTTAATCCGCATCTGCCGTTTGCGCCACATGCGCAGCGCCGCGCCAATGGCGGTCGCCACGAAAAAATTGGACGCGCCGATCATGCGTTCCGGATTCTCCGCAAACAAATCCTCACCGAATGGCAGGGGATAATGCCCGAGCAAAGTGGAGATGAAGACACTGAAAGATACGAGTGCCATGAAGATCGCCCCGAGCAAGAGATAGCGGTTGAGCCGCGCCTCTGCCTTCAATTCAGCCCTGTGGTGACTGATCAGGGGGCTGATCGTTTTCATCCGCTAGTCCCCGTCCCTCGCCACTCGGAAGCCGATTCCGTCGTCGCGCCCGGTGTCCGGAAACCCGTCACGAAACGCTGAGCGCACATAGGAGGGCACCTTCTCCCAACTGCCGCCGCGCACAGCGCGGGTGCGGCATCCCGGCTCGTCATAAATGGTCGCCATGCCGAACCGCCCCAGATAAGACCGCACGCTGCAATCGGCGATCCATTCGGCGACATTGCCATGCATTTCGTGCAGGCCGAAAGCATTCGGGGGATAATAGCCTGCAGGCATCGGACGGCGTGGCCATGTGCCTTTGGGGCTGCCATTATAGACCCGTGATGCGTTGAAATTTGCTTGTGAGTCGCTGAGCGTCTCGCCGGTATGGAAAGGCGTGGTTGTGCCCGCCCGCGCCGCATATTCCCACTCGGCCTCGCTCAACAGGCGATAAGGCTCGCCCTCCACGCGAGTGTTCAGCCAGTCGATATAGGCCATCGCCTCAACCCAGGTAATATTGATCACCGGTATTGCTGGTTGCTGCCACTGATCGCTGCGTGTTTCGTCGCTCGCTTCATTGCCAACGCACCCTCCGGCCGCGATGCACGTATTGATCTGCCCCCAGGTGATCTCGGTTGCGGAAGCCGCAAAGGGTTCAATCGTGGCGCGCCATTGCGGGCCTTCATTATCCTTGCGCTCTTTCTCTCCGTCAGGTGAGCCCATCAGGAATTCGCCACCCGGAATGGCCACCATTTCCGGACAATCGGGGCAGTCCCGGAACTTGCGCTCGGAAATGTCCCCGCCCAGTGTGGCCGCATTGAAAGCCGCTGCGCGAAGCAGGCTGGAAACTTCCGTGAAGGCGGGCGTTGAAGCGCCGCCACCTGTCTCTGCCGTGGCACCGCCTGCGCTACGCGCGGACGAGTTGCGCGCGCCATGCGGTGGCAGGCGGGGCGAGTTGCTGATCGGCGCCGGCTCGGGCGCTGCGCCGCCATCACATCCAGCAAAGCAGAAATCAGCGCCTGTAAGGCCGGAATTGTAGAAAGGAGTCTGCAGGCCGTTGGTGGACTGGTTCACGCGATCCGCGACACGTTTGAAAACCTGTTCAGCGATCAGATTCTGCTGACCAATTGTCTCGGCCAGCGCCAGGGCAAAGGTCGAATTTCCGCCCTCGCCATCATAGGCGACATAGCCGGGCGCCGTGGAATAGGAAATGAGCAGGCCGCGCGCAGGCTTCACCTCGGCCAGTCCGCCGGCAGCGCTGCGCGTTGCGCTGGGCAACGGATTGTCGCGACAGGCATCGAGAATGACGAAATTTACCGCATTGCCGGCATGCTCAACATAGCGCAGTGCATCCCCAAGACGTGGCGCCTGTCGCCATATATCCTGCTCTGAACGGGCATTGGCGTCCACCGGGACGAGATAGTTCAACCCCTGCGACTGCACGCCATGCCCGGCATAATAGATCAGGCCGACGGAGGCCGGTCCGCCAGCTTTGAGCCGCGCGCCATGACTGGCAAAGGCCTGCTCCATTTCTTCTTCGGTGCCATCCAGCACCAGATCGACAGAAAAGCCGACCTTGCCGAGCGTGTCCGCCATGAGCCGGGCGTCTCTTGCCGGATTGGCGAGCTGCCAGCCGGTCTGCTGGTAGCCTGAATTCCCTATGATCAGGGCGTATCGAGGGGGATCGCCGCTTTCGGCCAAGGCAAATGGGCCCAGTATCAGGCATAGGAAAGCTGTCAGTACGGTCCGAAGCATTGCGGGCGTCCCCTTCCGCTGGTCGCTACATCGTCCCCCGAGCGCGCAGTGTTAACTAACCCCAATTCCCGGTTTGAGAAAAGGGGTCAGCTGGACCGATTTGCCAAAAGCCGGATTAGGCCTTGCCGGGACGTTGGGCAGCTTCCGGCTGTACCGCCAGCAATTTTGCCTGTCCGACCCAGTCATCGCGCTGGATACGGCCCTTGAAATGCTCAAGCTTGTCATCGACCCACTTGATCTCGTCCGGACCCCATTCGGCAATCTGCCAGAAATAGAACACGCCGATTTCATTGAGCAATTCGGCCAGCATCGGGCCAATCCCGTTGACGCGCTCCAGATCATCATCCTGGCCGAAAGCGGCGCTGACCAGCAAGTTCGCCTTGTCATCCGGCCGACGGGCCGCCGCGATGGGATCGACGCCTCGGCGAACCTCAACTGTGCGGACGGTTTCGGCTGCAGCCGGAGGAGGAGGGGGTGGAGGCGGCGGTGGTGGCGCAGCCGGAGGCGTTTCGGCTTTTGGCGTGAAATGCGCCTGAGACAGCGGCACGCGCTGGCTATAGTCGATTTCGGTGCGGGAATAGGCCGTTTCCTGCAGGGTGCGCACCATATGGTGCATCGCCGCCATGCCATATTCGATAGAGGTCAACCGATCCTCGACGGCGCCCATATTCAAGCGGGCTTCCATCTTGCGCAGCGAATTGGTGACGCTGGACAGGTCAGGATCCTGCAAGTTGAGGACAGATTCCTGAAGCGCAGCGAGACGACGTTCCAGCGGCGCAACATCGGGAAGCGACTGCATGTCGATGCGGAGCGCTGCCATCGACGATTCGAAGTTGGCGAGACGCGCCTGGATTGGCGTCAGGTCTACGGGCGTACGGTCCATCACCGACACATGGGCTTCGAGCGCCGCCAGTTTCGAATGCAGAGCTGCGGTGCCTCCCTCAAGATCGGCAAGTTTGTTATGGGTGATCCGCACATGGTCAGGTGCGCTCTTCATATCACGCTCGATCTGGCGAAGCGTTTCAGTAACCGGACCCAGGTCAATTTCGGTCTGGGACAGCTCACCAATGGCGGTTTCAAGACGGGCCAACCGGTCACGCAGGCTGTCGACATCCGGCACGCGCAGCGACGCGAGCGACGACGACAAGGTCTGCAGACGGATGGTCATGCTTTCATTGTCTGCCTTGCGCTGGGCATCCAGCCCTTCTGCGAATTCGGCGAGGCGCGCCTCCATCTGGCCAAAATCACTGCGGATCGGCTCAAGATCCGTCATCGGCACGTCGAGATTTTCGAGTGCCAGTTCAAGCCGGGCAAGACCGCTATGGATCGGTCCCAGATCAACTTCCGGCACTTCAGGAAATGCCGGCATTTCCTGTGGCTCTGAATTGACCAGAACGTTCACATTGTCCTCGATCCTCGACAGGCGTGCCTCCAGGCTTTCAAGGTCAGTGTTCTTCAACTGCCCCACGGCCATGTCGAGATCCGCCAGCCGCGAAATGACGGGGTCAAAGCTGGACCCGCTATCGGTGAGCCGGGTCTCAATAGATTCAAGGCGGGAATTGATCGGAGATACATCAGGGATGGGCAAAGCCGTCAGACGGTCGCCAAGACTGTGAATATTGGCGTGGAACTCATCTCGCGTGACAGGCGCGGGCAAACTTGAAAGGCGCTCCTCGATAGCCGCAAAATGCGCGAGCAGGTCATCGCGGGTCACACCGGACCGCATTTCCGAAAGCGCGCTGGTCTCCATCAGCTCTTCATAGCTCTCGGTGACATCCTCATAACGATTGCGCATCCACCAATAGGCCAGCATCGCGCCCGCCAATGCGGCGAACAACATGAGCAGCAAGATCTGGATGAGAAGAAACCACATGATGTTTACTTTCGACGTATCAGGAGGAAATCATTCGGAAACACGGATCACCCGTATCTCTATTCGGCGGTTCAGGGCGCGACCCTGAGCGGTCGTGTTCGGCGCGACGGGGCTGGCATCGCCATAGCCGGTCGCGACCAGCCGGTTCGGCGGTACTCCCCGCGCGATCAGCGCGTTGCGGACAGCCTCGGCACGCGCCTGGCTCAGCTGGCGGTTGGTTTCAGGCAGACCCGTGCTGTCCGTGTAGCCCGCAATACGGAGCGAACCGGGACATGCTCGAACGGCTTCCGCCACATCATCCAGCAGACTGGCGCTTCCCGCTCCGATGACTGCGCTGGAGGACTGGAACTCGATCCGCGCATCACCCAGCAAATCGGACAGCGAGGACTCGCAGGAATCCACGGCCTCCCGCGAAATGATATCGACCGCCCCGACTTCGCCCATGGGGACGGGCGCCAGCGCAATGTCGCGGACCGTCGCCGCATCCGCGGCAGGCAGTTCACAGCTGAGCGAGAAGCGGTTTGTGTTGAAGCCCGACACACCGCGATCGCAACGCGAAACCGTGTCCACGCCGCGCAGGGCAATTTCGAGGAAGCCGTCGGGTGACGGGTCATTGGTGATAGACAAGCTGTCCTGCACGGACACGATGCGCGGCGGATCGATTTCCGTACGGGCCGCCGCGACTACCTGCTCCCGAACCGTATTGTTTGGCATGTCGCCGTCCAGCGTCAGCACTCCATTCGCGACCCGGAACGACCAGTTGATGCTGCTGGCGGAGGCCGTCTCGCCCAAACCAGCCCAGTCGAATCCGTCGCGCACGCGTGTGACGGGCCTTGCCATTCCGAGCAGGGTCGAAGCACGCGCCTCGCGCACAGCGGCGAGGGCTCCTTCGGCGGCCTGCCGACTTGGCGGGCGGCCTTCCAATGTCACCCACTGGCCGGACACACGCGGCCGGGCCCAGGCCGCATCAATATCAGCAAGTGCCTGAGCAGCAGCGCGTTCGGTTGAAAGCTGAATGACACCAAACGCAAATGGCCAGAGTGCAAACGCCATGAGCAAGCCCAGCGCGATGATTGGCGCGCCACCATACGGGACAAATGGCAGCCGGTCGCTCTGTGCCCGACGCACCTTGCGCATGCGCAGAAGCCGGCCTTCGGTGCTGGTGTTCTCACTCAAACTGCCGCCCTCGATTCACATGCAATCAACGCCCCACCCGATACCGGGCATTGCGCTAAACATTATCTGAAACAGAGGCGTGCAACAACATTCCGATCCCGAAATGAAACGCTGGTAGAGACAATAAAGCTGCCAAAACTTGCTACAATTCAGCCGTGACGAGAGTTGTATTCACCGCGAACGCCTGTCAGGCGAAACTTGGGATTACTTGCCCATCTCGTCGGGAATCGTCTGGTCCATGGTCTGAGCCGGATGACAGCAGGACGGGCCGCTGACAATCCGGGCCGGAACGCCCGCAACGGTGCACTTGGCGGGCACATCTTTCAGCACGACACTGCCGGCCGCAACCTTGGCTTCGTCACCGATATGGATATTGCCCAAAACCTTGGCGCCAACCGAAAGCAGGACACCCTTGCCTATCTTCGGATGGCGGTCGCCGACTTCCTTGCCTGTACCGCCCAATGTCACACCGTGCAGGAGCGAACAGTCGTCGCCAACAATCGCTGTTTCACCAATCGTGATGCCGGACGCATGGTCCAGCATGACGCCGGTACCGATGCGGGCGGCGGGGTGAATGTCGACGCCGAACAGTTCCGAAGCGCGGCTCTGGAAATGGAAGGCCAGCGTTTCACGGCCTTCGCGCCAAAGATGATTGGCGACGCGATAGGTCTGAAGCGCGAGGAACCCCTTGAAGTAGAGGAAGGGTTGAAGCATGCCCCGGCAAGCCGGATCACGCTCGAGAACGGCCTGCATGTCGGCTTCCGCCGCAGTCACCAGAGAGCGGTGTGTATCATAGGTATCGCTAAGGATATGGCGCACCTGCTGGGTGCTCATGACCGGGCTCTTGAGCTTCTCAGCCAGATGAAATGACAGCGCCTGACACAGGGTCGAATGCGCCAGGATCGCGGAGTTCAGATAGCTCGACAGGGTCGGCTCATCCGCAGCAGCAGCGCGCGCTTCAAAACGCAGGCGGTTCCAGGCGGGCGCCGGGGCGCCGATATCCGGGTTCTCTGGCATGTCTCTTCCTTCCAGTCCCTGACTAAACGAGATGGGCGATTTTTGCCCGAGTGCAAGTGTCGGCAGCCAATTACTCAGCCGGCATTTCCGAGCGGTTAAACACATGACGCATCGCGGTGCGAACGGGTTTTGCTGTCGTGATGCGGAATATTGCGGGCGTGAAATACAGCGCCAGCAGCGCCGACCCACCAACTCCGCCTGAAATTCCCGCTGCCAGCGGCATCCAGAAAGAGTCCCCAGTCAGCAGGATCGGCACAAAACCACCCATGGTCGTCAGCGTCGTTGCCACGATGTGCCGGGTGGCGTCCACGACCACTTCGCGCTGGGCAATCACATCGTCGGCCATCGCTGCGGGATTGGCTCTCAACAGGGACAAGACCACAATCGAGCCGTTGATCGCGATCCCGAACAAGCCAAGCCCGCCAATGATGGCGTTGAAACCAAATGGCAGATTGAACAGCCAGACGCCGAAGAAGGCGAAACCGAGCGACAAGAAACCGGAGGCAAGCACAAGCAGCATCATGCGGAACGAGTTGAACACAAGCATGATCGCGCCCGCCATCACCATGACAAGCGGCACACCTACGGCGGCAAGATTGCCAACCGCATCGCTGGAGTTTTCTGCCTCGCCACCGACGACGACTTCATACCCTGCTGGCACATGAAAGCCGGTTTCCGCGAAACGGGCCTGATAGTCTTCCAGCACCGGCGCCGGCAGTGTGTAGGGGTCCAGATAGGCCAGGATCTGATTCATCCGCTGGCCGTTCCGGCGCGTGATGACCGCTGTCTCCGGAACGAGCGTAACCTCGCCCAATGCGGAGATCGGTGTGCCTGAACCATTGCCAACCGTTGCCGAGCGCAAATCTGACATGCCGGACCGGCGCGACATCGGCGCGATGACTTTCACGGGCAATTCCTCGGTGCCTTCAAGGACCGATCCAGCCCGGACACCTTCGAGCTCCGCGCTGAGGTCTGCCGCAATATCAGTGAGGCGCTCGCCCGCCATTGCAGAGGCGGCTTCATCGGCCTGCAAGCGCATGGTCGGCGCGCCAAGCTCCAGCGAAGCCACTGTATAGGTAACTCCGGGGGTTTGTCCGAGCACGGCGCGTGTCTGGCCCCCAATCATGTTCAACGTGTCAAAGTCATTCCCCATGATGCGGAACTCAATCGGTGCATCCGCAGGCGGGCCCTGTTCGAATGGCAGCGCCAGGAAACGGGCGCTCGGAAATTCTTCGCGCACCCTGCGCTGGACTTCTCCGACGATTTCATGCGTCCGCTCATTCGAATCCAGCTGGATCCAGCCTGACGCAAAGCCTTCAACGCCTTCGGTATTGTTGATGATATTGTAATAGACCCGCGGAGAGGGCTGGCCGAGCACCCATGTCACATCCTCAACCCCCTCGATGCCACTGATCATCTCGGTCGCGCGATGGACCAAATCGACCGTATCGTGGATGTCAGCCTCGGGCGAGAGTTGCAGCGACACTTGAAACTGGTCACGTTCCGTCTGCGGAAAGAATTGCGATGGCAATTGGCCAACGAGCCAGAAGCCGAACACCGCAGGGGCGACACCGGCCAGAATACCAAGCGGCGGATAGCGCAGCACCATCTCAATAGAGGCGCGATAACCATCGGAAATGAAATCATTGGTGAAGCCGTCGCGCCACCATCGACGCGGCCGCTTTGCATGCCCCGTCTCCCAGCCCCGCTTGCGGTCAAACCAACCGGCCATGGCCGGGATGACGGTAATGGATACCACGAAGGAGGCTGTAATCGAGAACACGACTGACAGGCCGATCATGCCGACAAACTCTCCTGCCCCACCCGGCAGCATGGCGATGGGCGCGAAAGCAAGCGCCGTTGTCAAGGTGGAGGCCGCGAGCGGTGCTGCCAGATGATTCAGGCTCTTGCGGATCGCTTCGAAACGGTTCTGCCCCTTGGCGCGCAACTGGTCGAATTCGTCCACCACAACGATCGCATTGTCGATCAACAGGCCAAGTGAAATGACAAGCCCCGTCACCGACATCTGGTGCAGCGGGTGACCAAAAAGGCTGAACAGGATCAGCACGAGGCTAACCGTCAACGGGATGGCCATGCCGACCACGATGGCCGAGCGCCACCCCATCGTGACGAACAGGACGAGGACGACGATGAAGGCGGAAAACAACAGGCTCTGCGCAAGACCGTTAAGGCGGTCATTGGTGTAGAGACTCTGGTCGAAGATTGTCTCGACCTTGAGCCCTGGCGGCGCGGATGCCGCAAAATTTTTAGATATCTCACGCGCACCTTCAGCCCATTTATCGACGCGCTGGCCCGGCGAAATATAGACGCCGACCATGACCGTGCGGAGATTGTTTTCATAGGCCTGCTGAGTGGACGGATCGGCAAAGCCCTTCTCAACCCGGGCGACATCGGCCACGCGAACAGCCGAGCCGTCGGCACGTTGCAAGAGCGGAACCTGGCGAACACGCGATATGCCATCGAATTCACCGCCGACCTCAAAGCCGATCGTGCCGCCTTCACCGCGCAAGCGGCCCGCTGGTGTCTTGCTGTCAGCCGAGGCGATCAATGCCGCGGCCTGCCGGAAAGACAGGCCGGATGCTGAAAGCGCTTGTGGGTCGACGACAACGCGCACTTCCTCGACGGGCATGCCATAGGTTTCGGTTTCTTCTGTTCCGGGCAGACGTTGAAACTGATCTTCGAGATCAAGCGCGAGACGCCGCATGACAGTGAGCGGCGGATCTCCCTCGCCGGTCCATGTCAAGCCCACCACAAGCGTCGCGGCGCCGACATAGAGGCGTTCGACTTCGGGCGTGCCGACGCCTGAGGGGAACTGCGCACGGGCCTCCTCAACCTGCCCTCGGATCAGAGTCCAGGTATCATCGACTTCGGCTTCGGACAGGTCTTCCCGAATTTCGACCCGGACCTGCGAGAAGCCCGACCTGCTGGTCGAGGTCACATCTTCGATTTCGGGCAACTCCATCAGCGCCGCTTCAACCGGTTCTGTTATCAGCGCCTCGATCCGCTCAGCGTCTGCGCCGGGGAATGGCGTCAGCACATAGCCATAGCGTTCAATCAGGGTCGGGTCTTCCTGACGCCCCAAAGTCAGCATCGCGCCCAGTCCGCCAATCAGGACTACGAGAATGGCCAGGATCGCCAGGCGCGGCAATTGGAAGAAGAGTGTCGACATCGGGTCTAGCCACCATTCACGGTGGAGGCGCGGTGAACATCCCGCGGCTCAACCGGCAAGCCAGGCACAATACGCTGCAGGCCATTGGTGATGACGCGCTCGCCATCCGTCACCGCGCCGCGCACGAAAGCGCGGTCACCATCAGTATGCACCATTTCGACCGGGCGCGTTGCAACCTGCCAGCCTGAGCCGACCGGCTCCGCCACATAGATAGTCCAGAGGCCGCGAGAGGCCGTCGACAATGCTTTCACCGGAACCCAGAAGCCCGGCTCGTCTATATCCCGCTCCATGGTCAGACGGACCACAGCGCCGGAAGCGACGATTTCGGCATCATTGATCTCGAACACAGCTGCGACCGTGCGCTGCGCCGGGTCGATCACGCCGGTCACGCTACGCAAGACAGCCTCAACCGCCCCTGTATCGGCCTGCAAAGTATACGCATCTCCAGGTATCAGACGCGCCGCGCTGTTGGCGGGTAGCCCGATGCGCGCTTCAAGATGCGCCGCTTCGACCAGATCCAGAATCGGCTGGCCCGCGCCGGCAATCGCGCCTTCATCCGACCTGCGCGCCGTGACCACGCCATCGAACGGCGCCGGGATGCGGGACAGGTCAATCTGGACACGGAAAATATCGGCTTGCGCCTTGGCCGCTTCGACTCGGGCCAGCGCAGTATTCGCCTGGGCTTCAGCTTCATCGACCGCCTGCTGGGATACGTGGCCTTGCATCTTGAGGGTACGTTGTCGCTCGACCGTGCTCAGGGCGAGAGAGTGCGCAGCGCGCGCCTCCTCGACCACAGCGGTGGCCGACGCGAGTTGGGCGCGCAGGCCGCGCGTGTCGAGGCTTGCCAGAATGCTGCCCCGCTTGACGCGGTCGCCCACATCAACGGCAATGGTCTCGATACGGCCACCAGTGGAAAAGCCAAGCGCAGAATTGCGTCGCGCTTCGGCAAGGCCGGAATAGGATTCGTTCAGCGTGAAGGCCGTGGTCAACTCGACTGGCGCGACCTGCACCGCCAAGGGCTCAGGCGCGACCGTAGCCACTTTGGGCCCCTCCTTGCTGCGCAACTGCGTCGCAGCCAGCACAAGGCCGCCGCAAACGAGCAACAGGATAATGAAGAAGAACAGCCCCTTCAGGGCCGTCGGCCGTTTGTCACGTGCGGTATCTCCGGCGGTGTGATCAATGTCGGTCATGGGTTTTGTCCTGACAGGCGGCCACTTCCAGTCCCGGCAGCAGGCTTTAGCAGCCCACGGATCTGAAGATCGGCATGGAATTCAATGAAGTCTGTTGCGGTCATCGGCTGTTGGTTCGGGACGAGCTGATGGAATTGCGGCATGTGGATGAGCAATTGCGCGAGCCCGTGAGAGGCGGCCCAGATTGATTTGGCCGCCATGACGGGATCAAGCGAGGGATCAAAAACCTCAAGCTCCTGCCCTTCAGTGACCATACTGATCAGCACACCAAAGGCCTGTCCTTTCTGAGACGCCACAAATCCGTCCCAGGATAATGGTGCGGCACATCCTTCCGGGACGGTGCTCTGGATACTGGAAAAGGCTGCGGCGTAGTGGAAGGGGCGAGTTACTGCAGTCTCCACATAAGTTGCCACGCACGCCTTGGCGCGTTGCAGGAAAGGACGGTCTGCACTGGAGCTGCGATCAACCTTCTGAAGGAGCCGCTCGAAAAACGCCTCCTTCAACTCATCAATCAATTCGTCCTTCGAGCCGAAATACTTGTAGATTGCGGAGGGTGAGTAATCGATCTCATCGGCGAGCCGTCGAATTGACAAGCCGTTTTCGCCCTCCTTGGCGAAAACGCGCTCTGCGGCGGAAATAATCGATTCCCGCACGCGCAAGCGACGACGATCAGCTGGCGTCGCTTCGGAAGCGTTATCTGTCTGCATATGGCACATTACTCGCGCAAACCGTTCAGAAAGTGAACACTGTTCACTCTTGTACGCCTCCCCACGCAAATGCTCAAGCCTGCAATCGTTAATGACCGCCTTTAAGAACGAGTCTCACCCTCCTATGTTGCCGCAATGACAAAGCGATTCCCTCCCGCCCCAGCTATTGCGACACCCATGCTGGCAACGCGTCCCAGCGCCGAGGCGCGGCAGTTGCTCGCCTTGCGGCGCTCTGCCGGAAAACATTTCATTGGCGAGCCGGGGCCGTCTCCCGAGGCGCTGGATGAATTGCTCGAAATTGCCGCGCGGGTACCAGACCACCGCCGGATGACCCCCTGGCGTTTCATCGTATTTGAAGGAAAATCCCGCGAAGATTTCGGGCAGGAGCTGGCGCGCATTCGGGGGGAAACGCTTGCAGACGCTGAATCCCGGGATCTGCTGGAAGCCGCAGGTCTTTTTCTGCGCGCGCCCGTGGTTGTCGCAGTGATATCTGCTCCAACGGATGACGGTCGCACGCCCGTCTGGGAACAGGAACTCTCCGCCGGAGCGGTCTGCTACAATCTGCTGCTCGCTGCGAATGCGAGCGGATGGGCCGGGGCCTGGCTAAGCGAATGGCCAGCCTTCGATAAGCAGGTTGCGGGAAGTCTTGGCCTGTCCGAGACCGAACGGGTCGCCGGCTTCATCTATCTCGGAACCTCAAAAATATCCCCACCAGAACGCGGACGGGCGGATATGTCCAAACTCGTGACCCGCTGGACGGGCTAACCGCGACCACGATAGGACGCAACGCCTGTTTCCGGAACGTGAAGTCCGGCAGGCACCTCGCCGGACTGCCAGAACACGTCGATCGGGATGCCACCGCGCGGGTACCAATATCCCGAAATACGCAACCAGGTCGCTTCCGTGAAATCGAAGATCTTCTTGCCGATGGAAACGGTGCAATCCTCATGGAAAGCGCCATGATTACGGAAACTGGTCAGATAGAGCTTGAGGCTCTTGGATTCCACCAGCCATTCGCCGGGCGCATAGTCGATTACAAGATGTGCGAAATCCGGCTGGCCTGTCACCGGACAAAGCGAGGTGAACTCGGGGGCCACGAAGCGTGTCAGATAGAGCGTGCCAGCGTGCGGATTAGGCACGCGCTCCAGCTGGGCGTCTTCCGGGTTTTGCGGTTGGTGGGTCTGCTGGCCGAGTTGGTCCAGGCCCTGATAGATCGGATTGTCAGCCATATTATAGGATCGCCGGTACGGGAATGAGATTGAAGGTCAATCCCATATAGAGCGCATAGCCCAAAAGGAGAACTGCTCCTTCCCAGCGGGCGATCAGCTTGCCCGTGATGGCAAACAGCGCCATCAACGCAACCGACAGGACGAGCGCGGACATGTCGCCGACACTGATCAGGCTGTGGCCCGCGCCGGAGGCCAATGCGTCCGTTGTCACATCTCCACTCGGCATACTGCGCACGCTGAACGGGTGGACGAGAGCTGTCAGGCCGAGAATACCCAATATGTTGAATATGTTGGAACCAATGATGTTGCCGAGCGCGACATCGGCCTTGCCGCGGAAAGCCGCGATGGCAGACGTGGCAAGCTCTGGGAGACTGGTCCCGACCGCCACGATAGAGAGCCCGATGACCGTCTCGCTGATGCCAAACTCTCGTGCAATGACTACGCCGCCGTCGACAAGCAGTTTCGCGCCGACCACCACGCTTACAAGACCCGCCAGAGCAATGAATACCCCCTTCACCACGCCGTAATTGGCCTCAACCGTTTCGCCTTCCCCGGCGTGCATTTCAGCCACCTCGTCGCCAGCTGCCTGGTCGGCAAACACGGAGAAGGCAATATAACCCAGTAAACATGCGACCAGCACAATTCCTGCAAGGCGTGAAAACAGGTCAAACCAGATCAACACGCACAGAAGGGCGGTAACAATGACCATGATTGATGTATCGCGCATCAGGGCGCGTGGATTGGTAATGATGGGGTGGATCACCGCCGCCACCCCGAGCACCAGAAGGATGTTGGCGATGTTGGAACCAACGACATTGCCCACCGCTATGCCGACTGCACCTTCATTGATCGCGCGCAAACTGGTCACCAACTCAGGGACCGACGTGCCGAAACCGACCAGAGTGAGGCCTATGACCAATTCGGAAATGTTGAGCTTTCGCGCAACGCTGACCGATCCTCGAACAAGCCCCTCCCCTCCGATAAACAGGAGGACGAGACCGCCCAGAACCATCAGATATGTCATGAAAATCCCCGCAGGAAAGATTGAAGTTACGAATATGGGGAACAGCCCGACGTCGCGCAATCAGGCCCATGATGACTATTTTTGCGAAGCCAGGACGCATCGCCCACATGCAAAAAAGCAGCTATCGGATTGGAAGTGACAAATTTCAGCAAACTTGTTCACCGTACACTCAGCTAGATGGCGCACATAACTCAATGAATACACAGGGATCGAACACAGGATGGTAAACCGGGCAGAACGCCCAGCGGAGAGTCGTGCCCTGCCCTTCGGCAGGACTGCTGTCTGCTGTCTCGCGCTCAGCCTGATACCCGCCTGTGCCTATCTTCCTTTTACGGGCAACGACGAAACTCAAGCGTCCGACACGACCACAATTCCCGTCACGATCGAGGGGTTGCCGAGGAATCTGGAATCGGGTGCGCGCGACGCGGTGGAAATTCGCGCCGGAGCGCCGACCAGCCTTCTGGATGTGCGCCGCCGCGCCACGCAGGCCGCTGGCGCCCTTGAGGAATACCTCGCTTCCGAAGGCTATTTCACCGCCATTGTCAGTCCGGATCTCGTGGAAGACATGGACACGCGCCCGCGTCTTGATGTGGATTTGGGCGATCGGTTCACGATCGCATCGGTGGCCCTTTCCGGCGTGGATGACTTGCCCGCAGATGTCAGCAATCAGATCGACGCCGTTACAGATGAGTTGGGTATCGGCACATGGGCGGTCACCGAAGACATAGAGACGCTGGAGAAGCAGCTCGTCAGTCAGCTCCGCGATTCCGGATACGCGTTTGCAGAAAGCGAGGGCATCGATGCGCTCGCATCCCGCGCCGACAAGACCCTGGAGCTAACCTACAAGCTGGTTCCAGGCCCTCGCGTGAAACTTGGCGAACTCGTTGTTCCAGACTCGCTGAAAACCAAAGACAGCGCCATCAACATCCTCCGCAACTGGCAGTCTGGCGACTATTATGCCCCGGAGAAGATGGAAACCTTGCGAACGCGCGTAAGGGGAACAAATCTCTTCGACGGCATCGGCGTGAACATCCATAAGACAGCCGACAGCGATGGGCTGCATCCCGTCGAACTCCAGCTATCTGAAGGCAAGCGTCGCTCCGTTGGCGCCGGTGTCAGCGTCTCGACATCTGATGGTGTTGGCACGACCGCCAGCTGGGAGAGACGCAATCTGACCGGCATTGGCGACACACTCGGTGTCGATGCCCAGATCGCAACGCGCACAAGCGAGCTGACGCTGAGTTATGAGCGGCCGAATATCGGTCGCTATGGGCGTGACTTCTCCGCTGAGACAGGCGTGCGCGCAGAAGAAACCGACGCCTACGACCTACAAGGCGCGAGCGTCTCGGCCAGCCTGTCCCAGCCTTTCAACGAACAATTTACGCTGTCCGCTGGCACGACGCTGGACGCGACCCGCTCCACCGACTACGAGCTGCGGGCGCAGGGCGAGGACGACTATGTCGAGCAGGTTACCCTCTCGTTTCCGCTCGGCGCGACTTACAATACGGTGAAGGCACCGCTGGACCCACAGGCTGGTAACCGCGTTTCTCTTGGTGTTGAGCCGGGTATTTCGTTCGGGGACGGCGAAGCGTCGTATACGCGGATTACCAGTTCCGCCTCGACCTATCGAAAAATCTCCGACCGTCTGGTCGCGGCTGTGCGTGCCGAAGCTGGCACGTTCCTGGGCGACGAAGGCGTGCCGGTCGACCGGAAATTCTTTGCGGGCGGTGGTGGGTCCGTACGAGGTTTCGAGTACCAGTCTCTTTCACCGACAGATTCCGACGGCAACATCATTGGCGGCGACGCCATGTTCGCCGCCTCGCTTGAACTGCGCTGGCGAAAGTCCGAGCGGTGGGGCTACGTCGCCTTTGTCGACTCCGGCTATGCAGCTGACTCCATCGACGAGGCCTTCGGCGAGATGCGGACATCGTTTGGACTTGGTGTGCGCTTTTACCCTGGCTTCGGACCAGTCCGGTTTGACATTGCCACCCCACTCGACCGCCGCGATGGGGAAGACCCGGTTCAAATCTATGTTTCCATCGGACAATCTTTCTGATGGCGGCGCTCACATCTCTCCTGGGCATGATCCGCAGACGGAAATGGTTGATGGCCATCCTGTCGGCACTCATTGCGCTGGTCGTCTTGCTCATTGCTGCACGCCTCTGGATTGCCTCAGACGGCGGGCGGGCTTTCGTGGAGTCTCAGATCGATGGCCGTGAAGCGGGGCCATTGGGCACAATCCAGATCGATGGCCTCAGCGGCGACCCTTTGGACCGGCTCGGCGCATCACGCGTCGCGCTGACCGATTCTGAAGGCGTGTGGCTGACCATGGAAAATGTCGCCATCGCCTGGTCACCTGCGCGGCTGATGTCGAAGACCGTGAAACTTGACCTTGTCAGCGCCGAGAAAATCGATGTGCGCCGCCGCCCCGTCCTGGAACGGGATGAGAATGAGAATTCGGAATCTTTCAGCAATTGGGCCGTGTCCCTCAATCAACTCAGTATCGCGGAGCTTTTGTTGCAGGAAGGCGTGGCCGGTCCACGCGCTGCTTTTGATATTGATGGCCAATTCCGTTTGCCGAAATCGCGCACGTTCGATCTATCCCTGACAGCGCTTCCGCTCGAAGGTGTCGGCGACCGGGTGGATGCCACATTGAAGCGCACAGCCTCAGGTGCCTACCGGCTAGACGCAGAAGTCGACGCTCCCGCTGGCGGCACCCTGGCCACACTCTCAAATCTCCCCGACGGCGATAGTGCGTCGCTCAGCGCCCGCGCCAGCGGAACGCTGGATGATGGCGATGGCTTTGCTCAGCTGAAGATCTCAGGAGCGACCGTCGCCGAATTGACGGGCAAGATCACGGCTGGCGGCTTGTTGGCCAGCGCGGACATCAACGCATCGCGCCTGCCGATCTCCAAACAGCTGCGAACACTAATAGGTCCCTCCGCCGCCCTGAAACTTGATGGAGATATTGAGAAGGCGAGCATTCCTTTCGAATTTTCCGGCACACTTGCATCCGGGTCCATATCCGCAAACGGTGTATATCGCAGCCGCCAGCGCGACTTCGACGGTCCGATCAATCTAGATGTGACGTTTTCTGGTCTCAAGGAACTGGCCAACCTCGATGCCGATCTGGTCTTTTCAGGCTCTCTGACTGATCCCCGCGAGGCTCCCGGACTGACTGGCAATGCTGCACTACGCGCCAATGCGGGTGCGGACCTGCCTTTCAAGAAAGTCGAAGGGCCAGTGGAGATCGTATCTACCGGACGATATGTTAACTTCAAAGGGTCGCTGACGGGCGCCGGCGTCCTGGCATCGAATGCGACGGGTCGCCGGATCGCAGGCCAATCACCGAGGGTGGATGTCGCAGGCGACTACAACCGGGACACTGGGGTCGTCACCCTTGACCCTTCGACTGCACGTCTTGCCAAAGGACGCATAGCAGCAAGCGGTGCGATCAGTATACGCGAGAAGACACTTGACGTTCAGGCGCGGCTTCAACATGTATCTGGCCTCCTGTCATCCGCACCCGACTTGTCTGCCACAGGAAGCGTCGCTGTGACCGGTCCGTTTGCCGCCCCATCAATCGTCGCCGACGTCAACGCGCAGGGCATAAACGAGGTGAATGCGACGGCCGCCAAAGCTTTCGGAAACATCGCGCGGCTGCGCGCCACAGTGCAAAAGACAGACTCCTCTTATCGTGTACGGACCGCCAGAATAGATGGTGACAATGTGAACCTGTCCATATCGGGCACTTACGCACCTGGCGGGGCCGCGAACCTGTCGGGCCAACTCACACAGTCCGATGCCATCCCTATCTCGGGTTCGGCAATCGACCTCAGCTCCGGCATCTTCCAACTCTCCGGCCCAAGAGGCGTGGATGCCATGAGTCTGGCATCCTCAGGCGGCGCGTTTAGCCGTGGCTCCATTGCTATCTCTGATTTGCAAACGTCCGTAGATCTCAGACGGTCGGGCGATGGTTGGGCGGGTCCGGTCGCCTTGCAAGGTATTGCCGGCGACCACCCTGTCGAGATCACCTCGATGGCATCCTGGTCTGACGATGTGTTCGCACTGCGGGACATCCAATCCGACTATGAGACGGCCCAGCTTTCAGGGTCTCTCTTGTATGGCAGCGAGCGCGGGCTCGACCTCAAACTCAATATAGTCGGAGACCGATTTGATCTCGGGTCGCGGCATGTCGGTGCATTTGATGTCGAACTGAGCGTGGACCGGGCCCCGGATGAAGACATGTCGATCACCGCCTCTGGCCAGGTTCAGAATGTTTGGCTCTCGCCGTCGCTTCGCTTCGACTCAGTAGATGGACAAATTCGCAATGCGCCGGAAGGCTACAATTTCGCAATACAGGTCGAACGCGAACATACTGCCCGACCCACTTCGCTGAACATATTGGGTGAGGCGGATTTCGGGGCTGAGTATCCTAGCGGCCAGATAGAACTGGATGGCACCTTGCTTGGTGAGGCGGTCCGCTCCGTTCAGCCCGTCAGTTGGCGGTTGGGCGAAACTCCCTCGGTCGAGGCAAACATCGCCATCTTCGGCGGGAATATCGAAGCGCGCATTGCTGAGCGAACCCGTACGCCCCGCATGACCCTGACGGTCGACAGTGTTGACCTGGCTCCGGTCCTGGCTTCAGCGGGTATAGCCACGCGCCGGGTGATGGTGAATGGCAATGGAGACTTCCTGTTATTCGGAGCAAATCCGGAAGGCCAGTTTGACATAAATGTCGAGGGCCCGTTACCCGGGCTCGAGCGCGCCCTGGCCATTGATCTGGCAGGTCGACTGAGGAACGGAGCGCTGATTGTGGATGGCGCGGGCGATTATGGCGACTTGCGACTTGCGGGGGCGGCGACCCTGCCGGTCGCTGCCGATCCAGACAGTATCGCGCACCTGGACATGGAGCGCCCCGTGCAGGGAACGGCCAATCTTCAGGGCGACTTGTCGGATTTGAGATCGCTCGCCCTGGCATATGGACATGATATTGGCGGCGTCATAGACGCATCGGCCGACCTGACCGGAACACTCACATCACCCGCATTCAGCGCTGAAGCAAAGCTGACGGATGGCATTTATGAGTTCGGGGCAACAAGCCTCAGGCTCGTGAATTTGAATCTGGACACAGATTATGTCGATCAGGCCCTAACCTTGCGCGGAAGGGGCAAAGGGGCTGATGGCGGTACGGTGAGCGTGTCCGGTACACTCTCGGCAGACGACACCAAACTCACGACCGATTTTGCTGACCTGTTGGTCTATAACCGGGATGGCGACTCACTTCGCGTGGATGGCAAGGTCAATCTCGCTGGTGGCGCAGACAAGCGGACCGTTTCCGGAAATGTCGACGTACGATCGGCTCGGTTCAATCTCGACAACCTGCCATCGTCCAAAGCACAGGCCATCGACGTGCGCTGGAAAGAGGATGGCGACGCAAGTGACGGCCAAAGCGCACTCAGGCATTCACTCGCGCTGGATATGCAGATCACAGCGGATCGCCGGGTCTTCATTGATGGTCGCGGACTGGAAAGCGAATGGGGAGCAGACCTGAAATTGACCGGGACGGCCGCCGATCCTCGCCTCAACGGCACAGCGACGATGCGCCGGGGAACACTGGACCTGGCCGGGCGCCCCTTCATATTCGACAGCGGTAACGTCTATTTTGACGGTCCTCTGCGGCGGGCCCGCCTGGAGGTAGAGGCAGACCGGACGGTGAACGGGTTTGAAGCGAATGTCGCCCTGACAGGCACACCCACGAGCCCCACGATTGAGCTAACAAGTTCTCCCGATTTGCCAGAGGATGAAATTCTGTCACGCCTGCTATTCGGGCGGTCCTCGGTGGACCTGTCAGCGCTGGAAGCAGCTCAACTGGCCAATTCAATTGCGCGACTCAGCGGTAACAGTTCCGGATTCGACCCCACATCCGGGCTTCAAGCCGCCCTTGGTGTGGACCGGCTATCATTCGGAACCAATGATGAAGGCTCGGCGCAAGTAGGAGTCGGACAATACATCGCAGACGATGTATATCTCGAGTTAAACTCGGCGGGCGCGGCAGGCAGCTCCGTTGAAGTTGAGTGGGAGCCAAGACCACAGGTCTCTGTTACTTCAGAAACTACTACAGATGGCGATGCCACGCTCTCAATAAAGTGGAAAAAAGATTATTAAAAATTGCAGAGGTTTAATCCATCTGAGGTAGGATCGGGGGCGATTTAACCTGGATTAAGCAATAGCAGATGACGCTGCTTTTTATGGGTTTTTCAGTGTTTCAAACGGGTCCAATATTGGGGCAGTAATCAGGATGAAACGCAAAATTCAGTGTGCATTCCATTTTCTTGGGTAGTGGCATCCTTGCCATAACACCCTTTGCGGGAAAACTGGTTACCTCTGATGGATATATGGAGCGAGCAGGTCATGAAGCAATCTACTTCCAGAGCCCCTACGGCAGTCGATCAGATGGTTGGCGAAAAAATCCGAAAACTTCGTCTGGATCGCAACCTGACCCTCGCTGAACTTGGCTCTGAACTCGGCATCAGCCATCAACAGCTTCAGAAGTATGAGACCGGCACCAATCGATTGAGCGCCGGAATGCTTGCCAATGTCGCGGAAGTCCTGCGCGTCTCAATCGCCAGCCTTTTCGAAGACGAGAACGCTGACGATGACAAGGACGCTGATCCGTCCGCAAAGGTTCGCGCAGAATGCCATTCCTGGATCGACCGTACGCCCTCCAAAGAGCGCCTTTCGATGATGGCAAAAGTCTTGCGGGTCATGTCGAGCGACTGATCCCAATAGTATCTACGTGCCGGTGACTCTTGGCACCGACACGCTTTCGTCAAATTCGGCTTCAGCTTCGATCCGCTGCTTCGGGTGATAGAACTCGTCCGTGAACCAGGGCGAAACCTGCTTGTCAAATAGCGACTTGATCCACTCGATCATTAGGTTGCCAAGCGGTGACCGCCGCGTCTGCTCCGTATACGCTATCCAGAACTGGATCGGCGCCACTTCCGACATGTCCAATGCGACGAGATCCGGGTAGACATCCTGGTGGTATGTCGGCAGCAGCGCGATCCCTCCACCTCTCCGGCACAACGTGATCATGGCGCTTGCCGAATTCGTGACGAACGCAAAATCGATCATTTTCTTCAGCTCATGCGCCTTGGGGGCCCATCGCTCAACTTGCTGAACATATGATTCGTGCAAAATGCACCTGTACTGATGATACTCGAACATGCTGGAAGGCTGACTCGTTTGCGCGTCGAGGTACTCTCTGGATGCGAAACCAATATAATGAAGTGTCCCCAGTTTGTGCGAGATAATCTCCGGGTCCCGAGGTTCGGTAAACTGGATCGAGATGTCCGCCTCGTCGTTCAGCAGGTCCGGCTCCTCTGCCTTAACGTGCATTCGAACTTGCGCCCTTGGATGCGCTGTCTGGAACTCGGCCAGGCGCGGGGCGATCCAGTACGGTCCGACACCGTCACCCGATCCTATCGTGATCCGGCCTTCGGTGCCAACGGTCTTGCCGATCGCCTTGCTGAGCACTTCATTGGCGGACTCTTCCATCTGCCGCGCATAGCGCAGCACCGTCTTCCCGGTCTCCGTCAGCTCCATGCCGCGAGTTGATCGGGTAAACAGTTTGCTGCTCAGAAATTCTTCGAGCTCATCAATCTTCCGACTTACTGTCGGAGGCGACTCCCTCAACCGCGCCGCGGCCGATGTCATGCTGCCCAATTCAGCCACTACTTTGAAGACACGCAGTTTGTCCCAGTCGATCCGTTGGTTGGTCATACAGTTTCCAGAAGCCTCGAAGCTACTTGTTCAATCAATATGTTCGTCAGTCAAACGACTAGCCCGAACACAGATAGCTTCATGAATACTGAGAGAAATACTATCCTCAACACCAAGAAATACAACGGCGTGGCGTGACTTTAACTAGATTATGATCCGAGTTTGCTTATTTGAGCGCGCCAGATTCCTATCAGGCAATCTGGAGGCCAAACGGATGCGCACCCTCGTCCACATGGAATTGGGAAATGCAATTCAGGGCCTACGCCCCGTTCGCTTCATTCGGGCCGGGCGGAAAACCTACTTGGCAAGCCCATGCTGCAGCACATGGTTTTTCACGTTTGAGCGACCCCATGCAGGATTGCGGCATCAACGATCACGCACCTTTTTCCATTTCCACGTCACCTGGAATTGATCTGCTACACAACCAGATTCACAGGGCATGTCTCCAGGCCGTAATTGAGCAGACCGCCTCTTTGGCGCACACGTTCACCTGCTGGTTCCAGGCGGCTGTAGCGGTTGAGCAGGCTGTTGATCATCTGGGCAGCTTCATTGCGAGCAATCCCTGCCCCCATGCAATGATGGATACCATGCCCGAATGTGGCCTGCTTGATCATGTTCGGTCGCTTCAGAACAAACTCATCCGGCCTTTCAAAGACAGCCGGGTCCCGATTGGCAGAGGCGTGGAAGATCGCTACCCAATCCCCTTCTCTGATCTGCGCTCCCCCAAGTTCGTAGTCCTGCGTGCAGACCCGGTGGAGACGCTGAACCGGCCCGTCCCGACGCAGGCTTTCTTCGATGAAGGCCCGCACGAGTGAACGATCGGTCCGGAGCGTCGCATACATCTCGGGATCATCGGCCAGCACATCGATCAGATTTCCCAGGAGATAGCCCGTGGTCTCTGCGCCAGCCACGACCAGCGTCAGGCAAAATCGCACCACTTCCTCACGCGTCAGACGGCTCCCGTTCGACTCCGTCTGGATGAAGGCAGACATCAAGTCGTCGGGAACCGGTTTGCCTATCTCGATATCGGCGTAGCGCTGGTCGACCGCTGACTGATAGTATTTCCAGAGCTCGATATTGCACTGCTGGCGCTCCGCTAGGGTGAAGTCAGAAGTCACCATGAAGGCATTGGCCCATCGGCGCAGAAGGACATAGTCCTCCTCCGGCGTCCCGATCAGTTTGGTCATTACCAGCGCGGGCAAATTCGGCGCCAGGTCTTGCATGAAATCTACCGTCCCGCCGCCGACCATATCGAGCTGCGCTTCAACCGTTGTCTCCATCCATGGCGCCACGTCGCTCATGACCCGTTTGGGCGAAAACGCCATTTGGGCAATCTTGCGAAGCTCCGCATGGCGAGGATCGTCATGATTGACCAGCATCAGGGTCGGCGCTTCGGATTCTTCCTGCATGATATCGCGCGACGAGAAGACATCTGCGCGCCGGCAGACTTCCTGGACATCGGCATGCTTCAGCACGACCCACGCGGGATACGGCTTGTCCAAGCCGGGTATGGTGCCCGGCGGATAATCTTCAAGGCCAAACTGGATTGGTTTGTCGCGCATATGTGCGTAATACGGATAGGGGTTCGCCATTACGTCCGGGTGATACAGATCCCGCACGTGAAATTCATCAGGAATGCAAGGCTTGGTGGAGGCATGGGTCATCTAGTCTTCTCCCGGGTGCAGCGGCCCAGCGCGGTGCTGGCAACCGGCATGATTGCTGAGGGTGTGGATTGCGCTCGAATTTGTGCGCGCTGGTTTATTGTGTCCTTAGGACCTTTTTGTTACATGGCGCAGTTCCTTCTTGTCGGGCATTGTGGAGACTCGGTATTTGAAGGGGATTCGACTTCGCTTATCGGCGAGGACGCAGCAATGAACCGGAGACTGGATGGACATTTCGAAGCGTAAACAATCGAGCAAGGATTTCCTCGACCTGTTTTTCCCGATCCACTATCTGGTCGGAATGCAGATTGAGGACGCCCTCAAATGCGGCGTGCTGACACGCCAGCAAGCCTGTCTCCTCTGGACCATCCATACGCGCGGCACTGATGGGAGGAAGATGCGTCGCAAGGACATCGCGCATGCGCTGGCGTCTTGGTACGAGGTAACGAGTTCGGCGATCTCGAAATCCCTCCGTGCGCTGTCCAAGCCGCCCCTCAACCTGATCACAATGGTCGAAGACCCCGAAAACGGACGCGAGAAGTTTGTCGTGTTGACGCCCCGCGGCGTTCAGTTTGTCGAAAGCATGATGCGCAACGGAACCGCCTTTGTGGAAACAATGGTCGAACGTCTCAGCGACGATGAAATCAGGTCCGGCATTCACTTTCTGTCCAGAGTAACCGAAATCCATCATGAGCTGGCCTCCGAGGCTGCCCTGAAGCAGAAACCGAAGCGCAGCAGCGCTACAAAGCCCAAAGAGTTGAGCTGATAATCGAGGGCGGGACGCGCGTTCATTCCTAGCGTTCCGGCGTCGTCAGGTCGAACGCGACATGCACAGCCTGAGCGCTATCCTGAAAATCCCGGAAGCGGATGACCTGTCCATCCCGAATGGTAATGATGTGCGCATAATCAGCCGCGTAAAGGCGCCCCGTCGCCTTCAGCACCATGCGTAGATGCCCGGTCACCGCCACCTTGTCGCGTTCCGCTATGAACTCGTCCTGACGAAACGTCTCGATGTCTACATCATTGCCAACATGGCCGAAAAAGATCTTGCACTTCTCCTTGCCGCGAAAAATTCCTGCAAAGGGGATGGCGCTTGGACCGTAGAATTCGATCGTACAATCCTCGGCCATGACTCCGAACAATTTGTCGAAGTCACCTTCATGCACGCCGGCATACCAGGTCTGGGCGGCTTCCAATGGGGTCATCATCTTGTGAGGTTTCCTCTGGCTGAGCCTCTAGAACTGGGTGGAGAGTTCGATTCCGAACGTAAGCGGTGCACCGAGGGAGCCGACGAATTCGGCGCCATAAGTTGTGCCCGTAAGGATCTGGTTGGTGAAATAGGTCTCGTCTGTCAGATTTTCCCCAAACAACGCAACCTTGTATTGTCCGTGTGCCGGCGCATATGTCGCCCGCGCGCGCAGGACACCATAGCTATCCTGTGACGCCGCATTGATATTGAACACGGTAAAGAAGACCTGATCCTGCCAGGCATAGTCCGCCCGAAGGGTCAGATCGCCGCCAAATGCCGCAAAGTCTGCCTGAGCGCCGATATTCATTTTCCATTCGGGAGCCCGAGGCAACCTCAAACCATCAAGGTTGCGCAGAGTTGATCCCGGCTCATCCGTCAGCGGTGCGGGACGCAAGGGTTCAGTCAACTCGCCTTCGGTAAAAACCGCGTCGAGATAGGTTACCGACCCGTCGAGTTGAAACACATTGCCGAGCAAGGCCGCAAACTCGACTTCAGCCCCTCTGACTTCTGCCTTGCCGACGTTCCGGATGATGGGCTGGTTGGCGATCGAGTCCTGCGCCTGCAGGTTTGTGTAATCATATATGAATGTCGCCGCGTTGAGACGCAGCCGCTTGTCGAGCAGTCCAGCTTTGAGGCCGGCTTCATAGGCCCAGATTTCCTCAGGCTCGTATGGGGTTCGCTGGCTGGATCCAATATTGTATCCGCCACTTTTGAAGCCACGCTGGGCGCTCGCATAAAGAAGCAGGTCATCCGTAGCCGTCCATTCGAGGGCGAACTTCGGCGTGGTCGCATCAAAGGTCGCAGGGCCCTCGACTGGTGCAACCACGAACCCAAACGGGTCTGGCTGGACACCATCACGGCCTTCACTTACGGCGTTGGGGAAAAATAGAACTTCCGGTGCAAACCTAACAAGAGACCCGCCCGGTGCTGACGGGAGAAAGGCGAGGTCGAAATTCTGGAAGCCGTCACGCTCTTCCTCGGAATATCGCAGACCGGCCTTCAATGTCAGCCTGTCGGTCAGATCGAAACTCGTATCAATGAAGATATTGAATGCTTCGGTTTCCTGACGCCCGTTCAGGTGCAGCTCGCAACATAGCGAGCTTTCCGGAATGCTGACCGGAAAGGGTGGCAGGACACCCGCAGTCTGCAGATCAAGCAGGCCTTGCGTAAGGATCGGCTCCCAGAAGTCGCCAAAGATGTTGTTCTGGATATCATTCTCTTCAGAAAAGTATCCGCCCCCGGCAATCCAGCTGAAACGTCCTCCGGACGGAGAGGATAGCTGGAAATCGGCGTTCCATTGCTCATGATCTTCGGCGCGATGGATGTAGGTATTGAACGTGTCTCCGAGATCAAACGAGTTCTGGAAGTCAGGATTTGAATTCTTGTAGCCGGTGATGACCTGAACATCATAGTCGCCGAGGGCCCAGTCGAGCCGCCCTGTGAGACCCCACACGCTTGTTTCGTTGAAATAGTCGACTGCCGAAAAGATGTCGCGAGAGGCGGGTGCCGAGATACGGCCACTATTCTTGATGCCGAAATAGGGCAGCGTCTGAGAGCCCTCGCGAGTCCCGAGCCAGCCCGGCACTTCATCCTGGTACCCCAGGCTCGCAAAATGGAAGACGTTGGCGCGATCGTCCGCTTCGTAATAGTCCCCCGTCAGGGTGAGCATGGCGGTGGGCGTCAAATCGACCTCCACCGTGGCGCGGGCGGTGATGTCGTGCTTGTCCTCCGCATCGAATGTGCGATCGGGCTGGGATGCGGGGAGTGTCCCACGTGGCAGATGAACCGTCGTGTACCCGTCGCGATCCTCCTTCTGGACCGCCAGACGGGCCCGCACACGGTCATTGAGAGGGCCGCTCAGGGCGGCGAATGCGTGCGTGCGATCATAATTGCCAAGGATCAGTCGCGCTTCGCCGGCGAATTCATCGGTGGGGCGCTTGGTGATGATGTTGACGGCGCCACCGGTGGCGTTGCGCCCGTAGAGGGTTCCCTGTGGACCGCGCAAGACTTCCACGCGCTCTATGTCGAAGAAACCAGGACCAAGTGCAGCCGCGCGCGACAAATAGACTCCGTCCAGATAGGTCGCCGTGGAACTGTCGGCACCGGCCACGATGACCGGCGTACCGATGCCACGAATAAAAATGGACGTGTCTCCCTGATAGTTGGAAACGTGAAGTCCCGGAACCATGTCTGCGACATCTTCGACGGACTGGACCGACCGGTCGAGCAATGCCTCGCTGTCGAGCGCCGAAACCGAAGCTCCCGTACTCTGAATATTTTCCTCTCGCCGCGTGGCCGTAACCGTGACCGTACTCAGAGTACGGGACTCCATCTCAGGCTCAGCCTCGCCTGAGACATCCTGCGCGGCGGCCGACTGCATGACCATGGCAAAAGCGCACACCGAAACGGTGGCGCCAAGAGCGCGTTTCAACATTGTTCCCTCCCTTACCCCCGCGGTGCGAGGGTTCTTTTTGTTATACCGCAAGATGTCCCTCGTTGATTGTTTCCGTCAAGACCCTTTTTGAAACCAAGATCACTCACCTCCACAAAATCGCGCGCCTGCGGGTCACTCTGCCTCAACCATCCCTCAATTTACTACGTTGTTTTAATTTTATTTTTTTATTACACATGCACCAGAGCGATTCCGGGCACCGAATCATTGTCAAAACTGGCACATTGAATAAAAGGGTCCTTAAGACCTCTTTTGCATGTAAAGGACCTGAAATATGCCTGGATATACGATCGGACTGGACGCAGGAATCGCCCACCTCATATTGGAGCGCCCCCAGTCAGGGAATGCGTTGGGCGCCGGATTCTGGAATGGACTAGCACCCGATATCTCCGCGCTCGATCGAAGTGGGGAAGTACGCGCCATGGTTCTGTCATCAGGCGGACGAAATTTCTGCGCAGGAATGGATCTCGACGAATTTGCAGGCGGTATCCCCGAGCCTGACTCACCCGGCGCCCGCGAGAGCTTCTACCATCTCGCTCTTTCCTTGCAGGAGACTTTCTCTTGCCTGGAGCGCGCACGCTTCCCCGTTTTTGCGGCAATACAGGGCGCTTGCCTCGGTGCCGGCCTGGAGCTGGCCGCAGCATGCGATCTCAGATACGCGACCCGCGACTCCTATTTCCGGATTGAGGAAATCAATACAGGTATCATGGCGGATGTCGGGGCATTGCAGCGCCTGCCGAAAATCTTGCCTGAGCCGGTTGTAAAAGAGATGGCATTTTTGGGCGAGACACTGCATGCGGACGAAGCGGCCCAGCATGGCTTTGTGACCCGCCTTGCGGATACGCCGGATGCGGCGATCAAACTGGCCATGGCCGCCGCAGATCAGGTGTGCAGGAAGGCACCTGTCGCCATCGCAGGGACAAAAGCCGCCTTGCGATGGGCACGTGACCATTCTGTTGCGGATTCCCTGGAATGGTCTGCCCGTACGCAGTCGGCATTGTGGAGCACGCATGATATTTCCGCCGCCCTTCGTGCCAGAAAAGCGCGCACTGATCCGTTATTTGAACCACTCTTGGCCAAGCCGGTTTTGGGTGGATCAACATCCAGTCCAGGGGGCGGCGACCCGCAACCTGACTGAATGCTAATCCTCATCCAGTGTGAGTGCCTCGTACCGGATAATCCTTCTTGCGAATAAAGGTAAGGCCATCCAGCAAGCCCTTCAGCGCAGGACGCGCAAACGGGGCATTCGATACGTCCACGATCTGCAACTTGCCATCATTCCTCACGACGAACGTCGCCGGCTCTGCAAAGGGGCGGTCAGTTTCCTCCGGGCTTCGGGGGTCAGAAACGAATAGGCCTAGCTCGGTCATCTGCGCAGTGCTGAGATCGTAACCGATCGTGCCCATATAGCCGATATCGCTGGCAGAGGCTTTCGCCTTCTCTTCCGGATCAGCAGAAACCGCGATGACATCAACGTCGATCGCAACAAAATCATCAAGCATGCCATTCAGCTCTGTCAGATAAGTCTTGCAGATGGGACAATGCTTCCCGCGATAGACTACAATCAGCCTCCAGTTCCCGTGCTCCCGGTTGGGGACGCCGAGCTTGGCGTCACCCCCACCCAGTGTGGCAACCTCGATGTCAGGAAACGATGCGGCGGGTGTCAGAGTATTGGGCATGAATTGTATCCTATGAGTATCTGCGGGCAGTTACACTAGCTCACAACTGAACAGCTTGTTCCGCTTCACGCGCGACGAAACACAGATTTGAGCCGCGCACACATCACGCAAGGTATCTGGAATTGCGCCACGGTCTTTCCAAATTCAACGGAGACAAGCAGGCATTCCGGATATGAAATGACGGTCCGACCGCCTTGCTCTGCTCGCCAGAAAAGATGGCCGGTGTGCGAAGTTGATGCCCGTGTCGGATAGTCCAGCCTCACGCAGGCGACCAGCGCGATCAATCTCATTTTTACCGGTTGCGGGCCAATTCCACATCGCGTTTCCCGCGAAACAGGGGATAGACCCTTGTTTTTGCTGGTGCCGGCTGAGGGACTCGAACCCCCGACCCTCTGATTACAAAAATCGGAACAAGAATACGGCAATCACCTAAATGCTTTAATTACAGAGCACTAGGGTTTTCTCGAGATCATGGATTGTCAGGAAATGACGTTAAAATCCGCATTTTGCGCGCCAGTTGCGCGCCAGTGAGCTATGCATTCGTGCGCATGGCAGGGCACTTTGACGACCGGAAGCACTTGTTTTTCGCCGCCATTTCCGGCGCCCATTGATGCTGCCCCAAGCCGGGGCAGACATCTACCTTGGGGCGGGCTCTTGCCGCGACTAATCCTGAGGTGGCTCTTGCCCATCAGGCGGAACCTCACCAGGCGCCTCCGATGTGTCAGCAGGTGCGGGGGACGCGCTGTCGCCGGGTACAGGCGGAGAAGTTTCCGCGGAAGCCGGAGCCGTGCCTTCCGAATCCGGGAGGGGCTCTTCTTCCGGAGGCGGAGCGGCAGGCTCTTCTGAAGACGGCAGCCCCGGCTCCACCGTTTCAGCAGTCCCTCCCGAGCCGGAACCTGATGTCTCATTCGGCGGTTCCGGTTGAGGCGCGTACACTTCACTCGTCGGCTGATTTGCTTCCGGCTTGTTACAAGCAGCCATCAACAGCAAAGCCATTGTTGCTGGCAAAAGGATGGAAAATTTCATTGGCCTGTTCCTTCCTGAAAGGCGGCTTTATGCTTGCAGTAGTTTGCTCTGGAACTCGCCTTCACGGTTGACTTTTCTCAATTCCGGCCCGGCACCGTAGTCTCCCATCGAGCAGAGTTCTTTGTACCTGGTGACCTGAGCCCCGTCTGGTCCCGCATTTGAATGGAGAGTCTGTCGCAAGTGAACCGCTCCCAAAATTGCCCTTATTCGGGGCTGGAGTTTTTGGCGCTTCCTCACCTTAGCGGGCTGGTTTCGCCGAGGTGATTCATC
>MRWG01000218.1_pt1 | contig 94894 bp, 85 predicted proteins | sample 1013341 | NCBI WGS metagenome assembly MRWG01 (sample SAMN06117577, study PRJNA244670) | biofilm metagenome | biome: Water; feature: Cathode Biofilm; material: Biofilm; isolation source: microbial consortium enriched at the cathode of a solar microbial fuel cell | place: USA: District of Columbia ...
CCCGATTGTAATTACACGCGCCAGCTCTCGGCCATCGCTGACGGCGAAGACCCGGAAGCGAGCGGCGACAAGGTACTCGGCTCCGATCCCAAAACCGGTCTTGATGTCTGGCTGAAGGTCGGCCGCTTTGGGCCCTACTTCCAGCTCGGGGAGCAGGAAAAAGGTTCGAAGGAAAAACCGAAACGCGCTGGCCTGCCGAAAACGTGGGACGTAAAAGACGCCGATCTCGAAAAAGCGCTGATGCTGTTGTCGCTGCCGCGCGAAGTGGGCGCGCACCCGGAAGACGGAGAAATGATCGAGGCGGGGCTCGGCCGCTACGGCCCGTTCGTCAAACACGGCAAGACATACGCAAACCTTCAAAACATTGAGGAAGTGTTTGAGGTTGGTCTCAACCGCGCCGTAACGCTGATCGCGGAGAAAAAAGCCAACCTGCGCGGGCGAAAGGCGGCGCAGGCGCTGAAGGTACTCGGCAACCATCCCGAAACAGGCGATCCCGTCAATGTCATGGACGGGCGTTACGGTCCTTACGTCAAGCACCAGAAAACAAACGCAACCCTGCCGAACGGAACCGACCCGGAAACCGTGACGCTGGAACGCGCGCTTGAACTGATCGCCGCAAAAGAAAAGAAACCGGCCCGCAAGAAAGCAACAAAAAAGAAGGCGGCGAAAAAGAAAACCACCAAGAAAAAGGCGGCTAAAAAAACCACCGCGAAAAAGACCGCTGCAAAGAAAACGGCGACAAAGAAAAAAGCCGCCAAAAAGAAATCCGCCGAGTAGCGGCGTTTCACGCCTGAAGCATCTTGCTTAATAGCTAAAATCCGACGGCGGCAGTTAACGCCTCCGTATCAATCGCCCATTACCGATATGTCATCTTGTTGCGTATCGGACGGCGGTTATGTCCTGTTTTCGAGTTTTCATCGGGCTTTTTTCTGCGTTGACACTCGCCGCATGCGCAAGCGCGCCGCAGCGCCACTCCCAACAGCTTCACATTCCTGAACGCACCCAACCGGTACGTAGTGAAAGCGTATTGCCGCCGCTTCGCGTCTGTCCGGGCATGCAGGTATCGAATGCGCCGGTTGCTGATTCCAACCTGATGCTGGTTGGTTACCAGCCATATTCTCGGGTCGGCAGGGTCAAGCTGGCGCGTGCGCCGGTTGTCTCATGCGTGTCTTCGGGTTTCGGACCGCGCTCGGGCGGCGCCAGCAGTTTTCACCGCGGTGTCGATTTGTACACGCGCGGTCCCGCGCCGGTATACGCCGGTGGCGACGGCGTCGTGACGGCGGCCACTTCCATGCGGGGTTACGGCAATGTGATTTTCATCCGCCATGGCGACGGTGTAGAAACGCGGTATGCGCATCTGTCGGAGTTCGCACCGGGGCTGCGACCTGGCGTCCGCGTTCGCAGCGGCGACTATATCGGCCGGACAGGGCGCACGGGAAACGCCACTGCTGTGCATCTTCATTATGAGGTGCTCATCGACGGCAGACGGCAAAACCCCCTGACCATCGGCGGCTAAGCATTCGCGCTTTGTGAAAATCCATGATAGGGCAAGGCGAAAGAATGACCAACGCCAGCTGAAAGTTTCCCTTTGCCGCCCCGTAAAAAAAGCGCCTCCAAAAAGCCGGTGAAATCCGGCCTCCCCTCAAAAACCGACATCATCGCCTACCTCAAGGATAGCGACAACGAGGTTGCGCGCCGCGACATCGCGCGCGCGTTTGGCGTCAAGGGAGAGGCCCGCGCCGAATTGCGCTCCTTGCTCAAACAGATGGATGCGGACGGCGAGATCAACCTGAAGGGCGGGAAACGCATCGAACGCGCGAACGCCATGCCGCCGGTCGCCCCTATTGACGTTATGTCCGTCGATGATGACGGCGACCTCATCTGCATGCCGGCGAACTGGCGCGGCGAGACCGAACCGCCGATGATCCGTCTTTCGGCAAAGCGCGCCGCCAAAGTAAAACCCGCGCCCGGCGTCGGCGACCGGCTATTGGCGCGCCTGAAAGAAGCGGGCGACGACGGGTATGAGGCTGACGTCATCAAGGCCATCGGCAAGGGCGCGCATCGCTTTCTCGCCGTCTATCGCAAGAAACGCCGCGGCGGCGTTGCCGATCCTGTAGAACGGCGCGCCCGACACTCATTCACCATCGACGACAGCGATGATGGCGGCGCCAAAGACGGCGATCTTGTGTGGGTGGAAGCGAAAAACGCGCGCGGTTATGGGCCCAACAAGGCGCGCATCCGGTCCATCGCCGGACACGTTGACGACAAGCACGCCTATTCCACCATCGCGCTCGCCAACCACGGCATCCCGACAGATTTCCCGTCCGCCGTTATTGCCGAAGCAGAAAAGGCGAAACTGCCGCCGCTTGGGAGCCGTACTGACCTGCGCGAGACGCCGCTCATCACCATCGATCCGGCGGACGCAAAAGACCACGACGACGCCGTCTACGCCGAACCGGACCCTGATCCGAACAACCCCGGCGGCTATCGCGTCATCGTCGCCATCGCCGATGTCAGCTATTTCGTTTCGCCCGGTTCGGCGCTCGACAGGGAAGCATTGAAGCGCGGCAACTCGACTTACCTCCCCGACCGCGTCGTGCCGATGTTGCCCGAACGACTTTCAAACGATCTTTGTTCGCTAAGGGAAAACGAAGACCGCCCCTGCATGGCGGTTGAGATGATCATTGACGCCAATGGGGTCAAAAAACGACACCATTTCATGCGCGCGCTGATGCGCTCGCGCGCAAAGCTCTCTTACGAAGATGCGCAGGCTATCAGCGAAGGCGGCAAAGCGGCCGTCGGCCTTAAAGCCATCGTGCGCCATCTTTACGACGCCTATTCTGCACGGATGAAAGAACGCGCCAAGCGCGCACCGCTTGATCTCGACTTACCCGAGCGCAAAATCATCCTCGACACTAACGGCGATGTGCAAAAAGTCGTCAAGCGCGAACGGTTCGACGCCCATAAAGTGATCGAGGAATTCATGATCCTCGCCAATGTGGCGGCGGCCGAAGCACTTGAGCGCGCGAGAACGCCGCTTATCTATCGCGTTCACGACGAGCCGGATCCCGAAAAACTGGACGGCGTGCGCGATTATCTCGGAACGCTCGACTATTCACTGACCAAAACCGCCGTTCGGCCGGCAAGTTTCAATCAGCTCCTGAAAATCGCGGGCGAGCGCGACGAAAAGGAAATGGTGTCCGAAGTTGTCCTTCGCTCGCAGAGACAGGCTGTTTATGACGACGAGAATGCCGGCCATTTCGGATTGAATCTCGCGCGGTATGCGCATTTCACGTCGCCGATTCGGCGCTATGCGGACCTTGTCGTACATCGCGCGCTCGTCAAAGCCTTCAAGCTTGGCGAACACGGCCAGACTGAAAAGGAAGCGGCCGCGCTCGGCGATATCGCCGAACAGATTTCCGACCTCGAACGGCGCTCTGTCGCCGCCGAGCGAGAATCCAATGACCGTTATCTCGCCGGCTATCTTGAAAATCGTATCGGCGCTGAATTCGATGCGCGCATTCGCGGCGTCACGAAATTCGGCCTGTTTGTCATGCTCGACGAAACCGGCGCCGATGGGTTTATCCCGATGCGATCCATCGGATTTGAACGCTTTCGTTTTGAAGAACGCGACCACGCCGTGATTGGCGAGACCACCGGCGGCATGTTCCGCCTCGGCCAGCCCGTACGCGTAAAACTTGCGGAAGCCGCACCCCTGACCGGCGGATTGCGCTTTGAAATGCTGAGCGATCCGTTGCCCGGCGCCACGAAGCGAAAATCCAAGGGCGGCAAGAAATCCGGCAAGAAGCGTCCGAAAGCGAAGAAGAAGGCAGAGCGAAACCCCAAAAAGAAAAAGCGCAGCAAGGCGAACGCCAAGCCGCGCAGAGGGTGACGTCAATCGCCGTGCTTCACCGGCTCTGCATTTTCCAAGCCCCAGACTTTTAGCGCAAAGGCGTAAAGGTGTGCGCGTTCTTCAAGCCGTTCGAAACGCGCGGCTGAACCGCTATGGCCAGCCCCCATGTTCATGCGCAACACAATGGGGCCCCCTGTCGTCTCTTCGCGCAGCCGGGCCACCCATTTCGCCGGTTCCCAATAAGTCACGCGGAAATCAGTAAGCCCGCCCGTGACCATGATCGGCGGATATTCTGTGTTTTGAATATTTTCGTACGGCGAATATTCCGCAATCCAGCCATATTCCTCGGCGCTTGTGATCGGGTTGCCCCACTCTTCCCATTCAGGAGGGGTCAACGGAAGATCACCGTCCGAAATCGTGTTGATGACATCAACAAACGGCACAGCGGCGATAACGCCGCCAAAAAGGTCGGGCCGAAGGTTGACGGCGGCCCCGACCAGAAGCCCGCCGGCGCTTCCGCCATAGATGACAATCTTTTTTTGTGACGTGTAGTTTTTATCGATAAGGGCTTCGCCCGCTGCGACGAAATCCGTGAAAGAGTTCATCTTCTTATCGAGCTTGCCGTCGAGATACCACTGGCGGCCTTTCTCGGCGCCGCCGCGAATATGCGCAATAGCATAAACGGCCCCGCGGTCGACCAATGGCAACACGTTGGTGGAAAATCCAGCCGAAGTCGCGTATCCATACGAGCCATACCCGTAAAGCAACGCTGGCGCCGAACCGTCGACAGGCGTTGATTTTAATCGCAATACCGTTACCGGCACTCGCGCCCCCCCAGCGCCTTCCGCTTCAATGCGTTCCACCACGTAAAGCGATGGATCATGACCGCTTGGCACTTCCTGCATTTTGAGAAGCGTCCGCTCGCCGCTCGACATGTCATAGTCGAACGTCTGCTCCGGTGTTGACGGTGATTCATATGTAAATCGGAACAGATCCGTATCGTACTCATAGCCGCTGTTGACGCTAAGCGCATAGGCGGATTCATCGAAAGATACTTCACGTTCCTCGCCGTCATAAGTTGCAATAACAATGCGCGGCAATGCGTTTTTACGCTCCAGACGCACAAGGTAATCCTTGTAAGGCGTAAATGTGACAATCTGGTTGCCCGCCTCATGCGCGGTCCATTCCCGCCAATTGTCACGGCCCGGCCCAGAGACCGGCGCGGTAACAATCTTGAAGTCAATAGCGCCGCCTTCATTTGTCAGAATGAACAAATCTTCGCCATGATGTTCGGGATAATATTCAACACCATTGTCGCGCTGTGCGATCAGCACTGGCGCCGTTTCATACGCGTCGGCGCGGATAAAACGCGCCTCGCTGGTGGTCTGGCTGTCAGAGGAAATGAAAATATACTCGCCGCTCTGGCTTTTGTAGACGCTCAGGAAAAATGCGTCATCCGGCTCTTCATAAATGACCGGGTCTTCAGCAGGATCAGTGCCTAAACGGTGCAGCCTCACCCTTTTCGGACGTTGATTATCGTCGCGTTCAACATAGAAAAAAGCGCTTGAATCAGCCGCCCACACTGCGCCGGTTTCATCAGCATTTTCTATGGTTTCCGGATGCTCCTCACCTGTGGCCACATCACGAATGCCGATGGTGAAATATTCCGAACCGAGACGATCAACAGCATAAGCGATTAGCCTGTGATCAGGACTGTGGGACACGCTGCCGATATCAAAAAATTCCGAGTCTCCCCGTTCAGAATCTCCATCGAAAAGGACCTGCTTGTCGTTCCCGTTAACGGCCGTTCGCATGAACAGCGGATATTCTCCGCCCTCAACAAATTCTTTCCAGTAAAGCCAGTCGCCGTCTTTGGCGGGAACTGAGCTGTCGTTTTCTTTGATACGCCCGCGCATTTCCTCAAACAGCTTTTCTCGCACCGGTTCCAGATCGCCGGTCACAGCCGCGTAAAAGGCGTTTTCCGCTTCCAGCACAGCGCGAATATCGTCGTCGAGCTTCTCAGGATCACGCAGTACTTCCTGCCAATCGGGGTCGCGCAGCCATGCATAATTATCAATGCGCGTGATCCCGTGCTGTGTCGTTTCAACCGGACGCTTTTCAATCTCAGGAGGCGTCATGGTCTTGGCGTTAGCGAATGGATCGCTCATCGTCATGGCAGTCTCTTCCATATGCGGCTCGTTAGGGCTGGCAGCGTCTTCACGACCGCAGGCGGCAAGCGCCATTGCGGCTACTAGGCTGATCGTGAATATTTTCTTGTGCATGTATGATCTCACCAACAAGTGCGAAAGCGTCACTTAATACGGTTTTCCCGCATTCGGCAACGGCTATAACTCTATGATTTTATTGTTATTTCTGACCGGCCGGTGAGGTGCGGGCGCTAGCTGCAACATAACAATCCGGTGAAGGCGTCCGACGCCGGTGGTTTTCATCGTTTCAGCTTCGCATATTAGAGCGCACAAACAGGAGTAATTCATGAAAACTGCGGTGCTTGCTTTTTCGGCGTGTATTGTGCTGGCGATTTTTACCTGGCCTTCAGGGAAAGCCGGCGCACAAGGTTCGAAAGATTTTCCGGATTTTCTTGTCGTTGCCGGCGGGTGTTTCTGGTGCGTTGAGTCCGATTTCGAAAAACTCGATGGCGTCGGCGATGTACTGTCGGGATATTCAGGCGGTGCGAAGAAAAATCCCACCTATCGCGATCATGAGGGTCATCTTGAAGTCGCGAAAATCCCCTACAATTCATCGGTGATTACCTATCGCGAACTTGTCGACTATTTCTTTCGTCATATCGACCCGCTGGACGACGGCGGGCAGTTCTGCGATCGCGGACACGCCTATACGACCGCCGTTTTTTACCGGAATGACGATGAACGCGCCGCCGCCGAAGCGTCAAAGGTTGAAGCTGAAGCTGAGCTCGGCGAAACAGTTGTGACGCCAATTCGCGAATTTGAAAAATTCTGGATCGCTGAAGACTATCACCAGGATTATTACAAAAAGAATCCGCTGAGATATAAGTTTTATCGTACGAGCTGCGGGCGCGACCGGCGCGTGAACGCTGTCTGGAGCAAATAAAAACGCCGCGCCCTGATACGGCGCGGCGCTAAATCGTTTCCTAGATCGAGAATTAATCGACAGTCCGCTCGTCGCTGTTGGCGCCCGGTACAGGAAAGCCGCGATCACGCATCAATGCGTCGATTTCCGCATCCCGGCCGCGGAACGCGCGATAGGCGTCTGCAGGATCAACGGAATTGCGGGGTGCGAACAGATTGTCGACAAGACGCTTCGCCACTTCTTCATCGTAGAAGCCGCCAGGTGCTTCGGCAAAGGCTTCCGCTGCGTCTGCCGTCAGCACATCAGCCCACATATAACCGTAATACCCGGCGGAATATCCTTCGCCTGAGAAGATGTGACCGAAATGCGGAGACCGGTGCCGCATGACGATTTCATCGGGCATACCGAGATCGGCAAGGGTTGCACGCTCAAACGCATCCGGGTCAATGCCTGTCGGATCGACACTGTGATAGCGCATGTCAACGAGGGCGGAGGCGAGATACTCGGTTGTCGCAAAGCCCTGGTTGAACGTCGCCGCTGCCTTGATTTTCGCCACAAGCGCATCAGGAATCGGTTCGCCGGTTTCGTGATGAACGAGATAATTATCGATCACTTCATCGGTCGAAAGCCAGCGCTCCAGTAGCTGCGACTGGAATTCCGTATAGTCGCGAACGCCGCCGTTCAGTGTCGGATAATCGACTCTCGAGGAGAGCGTATGCAGCGCATGGCCGAATTCGTGGAAGAATGTCTCTGCATCATCCCATGAAACGAGCACTGGCTCGCCCGGGGCGCCCTTGATGAAGTTCGAGTTGTTCGTGGAAAGCACCGTCTTTTCAACGCCGTCGAGGGTTTCGTGACCCCTGAAGCCACCCGCCCAGGCGCCCGAGCGCTTGCCCGGCCGAGCAAACGGATCGAGATACCACAAGCCTACGGCGTCGCCGGACGTCTTGTCCGTCACTTCCCAGACATGCACGTCTTCGTGCCATACGGGCACTGTTCCATCCGGAACCGGCGTGAATTCAAAGTTGAACAGCTCTCCCGCAACGAAGAACATTGCGTCGCGGAGCTTGTCGAGCTGGAGGTATTGCTTCACCTCATCGGAGTCGAGCTCGTATTTTGCCTGCCGCACTCTCTCCATGTAGTAGCGATAGTCCCATGGCGCGATCTCGAAATCACCCCCCTCGGCGTCAACAATCGCCTGCATTTCGGCGACTTCCTCTTCAACGCGAGCGAGTGCCGCCGGCCATACCGCCTCCATGAGATCCAGCGCTCGGTCCGGCGTTTTCGCCATACGGTTTTGCAGACGCCACGATGCGTAATTTTCATAACCGAGAAGCTTCACCCGCTCGTCGCGAAGCTGAAGAATCTCGGCAATGAGTGCGTTGTTATCGAACTCATCACCATTGTCTCCGCGGTTGTAGTAAGTGCGCCAGACAGTTTCGCGGAGATCACGTTCATCCGAATAGGTCAGAAACGGGTCCATGGAAGAACGTGTGTTTGTGATCGCGTATTCGCCTTCCCGGTCACGGTCCGCTGCGGCGGCAGCCGCTGCACGCACGAAGCTTTCCGGCAAACCGCCTAGCTGATCTTCCGAGATATAGGTGACGTAGTTTTCTTCGTCCGCAAGCACGTTGTTGGAGAATTTCGTGTGCAACTCCGCAAGGCGTTTGTTGATCTGCGCATATCGTTCCTTAGCCGCGCCTTCCAGCGTAGCGCCGTTCGATGCAAAGCCGTCGTAAACAAGCCAGACAAGCCGCTGTTGGTCAGGCCGCAGACGTTGCATCACATCACTTTCGTATACAGCTTTTACACGTTCGAAGAGTTTTTCGTTCTGGCTTATCTTCGAAGAGAATTCGGAAAGTTTCGGCGCCATTTCCTGCTGAATCGCTCGAAAATCCGGGGTCGACATATTAGACGACCAGATGCCCCAGTATGAAAAGACTCGACCGAGATCATCGCCGGTTTTCTCAAGCGCAATAATCGTATTTGCAAATGTCGGCGGTTCGGGGTTATTGGCGATCGCTTCAACTTCCGCAAGATTCTTTTCCATCCCCGCTTCGAGCGCCGCCTTGAGACCGGAGAGTTCGGCCTCGTCAAAATGCGGTACGCCATTGAAAGGACCGTCAAACGGAGAAAGCAGCTTGTTGGCGGCGTCGCTGTCAGCCACGGCCGGCTCAACTGAGGCAAACAGATCGCCGACGTTTTCATTCACCGGCTCGTACGTCATTTCCGCCTGCTCCCTTGCGCCGCCGTCTGCGCTGTCATGACTCGCTTTTTCATTCGATTGTCCGCAGCCGTAAAGCGCTACCGCCAGCGCCAGAGTCGATACCAGAGATTTCATTCGCATAGATGTCTTCGCCCTCATATCCAGGGGCGCCCTTCGTTTTCAGCTAAAATTACAAGCCCACAACCGCCACGGCGCCAGACGCCGCAACCTTTTTCGGCTTGCATCCTGCTTGGCTCCGCCGAAACAGGCAAGCCGCAATTCGGCCTCCGGCATCGGTTTGTCGCGAGATCAGAACGCTTTAACGGGCTAGGTTCAAGCGATCTCCAGGTGCTGGCTGATGCTGTGAAATGCAGTGGAAAGAGCCCCCCCCGGTCAGGATATGTGAGGAATCGATCGCGAAAAAATGGGCCCGGTCAATGTGAGCCCGAAGCGTTTCAACGGCTTCATTCGCGGGACCGGAATTGCCGGATAAGACGCCGTAACAGGGCATGATGACGGCGTGGTTTGAAACATAAAAATTCATGTGACTTGCCGCCACGGGCTCACCATCAATTTCAACCCGCCCCGGCGACGGAATAGTTATGACTTCAAGATTTCTTCCTTTGGCGTCGGTCGCCTGCGTGAGCGCCTTTTTAATTTCCGCCAGAACAATTCCGTTTGGGTCATCTTCACCGTACGGACGCATGCAGACGACTTTTCCGGGCGCCACAAAACGCGCGAGGTTATCTACATGGCCGTCCGTGTGATCGCCCATAAGCCCGTCATCGAGCCAGATGACTTTTTCAGCGCCGAGTGCGGATTCCAGAACAGCTTCAACATCGCACTCGCTCATACCTGGATTGCGATTATTATTCAGCAGGCACTGACGTGTCGTGATGAACGTTCCCTCGCCGTCCGTTTCGAGCGCACCGCCCTCGCCGATAAAATCATCGAAGCGCCGCAAGCGTACATCGGAAAGCCGCGCGACATGATCGGCAATCTTGTCATCGGACGGCAGCAGGTATTTACCGCCCCAGCCATTGAAACGAAACGCGCTCGCCGCCAACGATCCGTCTTGTGTCGCAACGAATATTGGCCCGGTATCGCGCAGCCAGATGTCGCCGATCGGCGCATCGTGAACGGTAACAAGTTTTGGGTCCGGCAACCGGCTGCGCATGATCTCCGCCGACGCCAGCGCCTCGCGCCCATTCGCCAGCAGGTTGACGCGCTCGCCCCGTTCATCGGAGCCGACCCCGCCCGGAAACAGGATCGCGCGGATGAAATCTTCCACTTCGGCCCGCGCCGGACCCAGGTCGTCTTCCCAGAGATTCGCCGCGCTCGGCCAGCCGATCCAGACGGTGTCATGGCGTTCCCACTCAGCAGGCTGACGGCGAGGCGATAACATGAGCGCTCATTTCCTTTCTGCGCGTGGATGTTGCCGGAGCCGCGCGCTGTCCGTATATAAGCCGGTGCGGAGCGATCCGCGACATAGAAATCTTCGGGGCGGGGTGAAAGTCCCCACCGGCGGTAATGCAGGTTTTCTCCGGAAAACGCTGACGAGCCCGCGAGCCGAAGCCGCCATCAGGCGCGCTGAAGCAGGATACTGGTGAGAGCCCAGAGCCGACGGTCACAGTCCGGATGAGAGAAGGTTTGCGCGACCCAGACGCGGCGATCACGCCGCATGTCTGGTCAGCGGATGGTGACTGGAGGGAGGAATCCGTCTCGCATCGCCGCGAACGCGCGACACGCCGGCGCTGCGCCGGCCGCTTTCTCTTCTCATCCCCGATTCCTCTAACGCGCTGTTTTCAGCGCTGGAACGGGTGTGATGAGTAAGGGTGCTGTCTTCAGTATTGCGGTTACTGCACTAATCGCCAGCAACGCATTCGCGCAATCCGCGCCTGTCGATGAGATCATCGTCATAGCGGACCCATTGGAGCTGATAGAGCTTGAAGAAAGCCGCGCAGTCATGGGGATCAACCTCTCATACGCCGCGGCGCCGCGATCGGTTAACGTCATCAGCGACGCGACCATCGAGCGTTTTAGCATCGAGACCGTCGACGATCTCGCTGCGTTCGCACCCGGAACGTTTACAGGGAGTTTTTTCGGCGTGCCGGGCGCGGTTTCCCTGCGCGGCAACCGCGCGGATACATACTTTCGCGGTTTCAAACGGGTCGAAAACCCCGGCACTTTCCCGACGCCGCTGGGCGCGAGCGAGCGGATCGAAATCGTCAAGGGGCCGACACCGGCGATTTACGGCGCCGGCCGTGTCGGCGGGCTTTTGAACATAACCCCACTCACCGCGCGCACCGCCAAGGAAGTCAGTCGTGACGGTCACTTGCTCGCGCTCAGTGGAACGCTCGGCTCCTACGACAAACGAATCATTCGCGGCGATGGCGGCGTCGCATTCGATCTCGGCGGTTATGGCGCCGGTCTTTACGCCCATGCCGAGTACGAGAATTCCGGTAGTTTCTACCGCGGCGTCGAGCCGGAGCGCACGCTTGTGCAAACCGCTTTCACACTTGCGGACGACAATTTCGAGCTGGAATTCGGCGGCGCTTATTTTTCATCCAACGGCTATAAGCAAACGCCAGGCTGGAACCGCGTCACTCAAGACCTTATCGACAACGGCGTTTACATCACCGGGCGAGACACTGACCTCGCCGACATTAATGGCGACGGAAAGCTGACGCCGGATGAAGTGGACGCCGCCGTTGGGTCGTTTTTCGGCACGTCGAACATTCGCCAGTTCGTCGATTTTGGCGTTTTTCCGGGGCCGGCATTCGAGCTCGATACAGGCGTCGGCGCCGGAACCTTGAGCCCACGAACCGTTTTCATTTCAGACCGCGACATCGCGGTCGCAGAAACCTTCACGGCCTATGCCGATCTTGCCCGGAATGTTGCCGGCGGCGAGCTGCGCCTGCAGGCGTTTTTCGACTCAATGGATAGCGCGCTCTATCAGAGTTACGGTTTTGCGGCAGAATATATTTCCGATGTTTACGAGCTACGCGGCAGTTATGTTTTCGATCTAAACTTCGGGCCACTCGCCATCGACTCAATCGTCGGCGCGTCGTGGCGTTCCTATGACAACACGACCCGCCAGACATTTTTATCGGGTTACCTTGTCCTCGACCGGCGCGACCTGACGGTTGGCCCCACTGGAAACGATATCTTTGATGATCCGTTTTCAGCAGAAGCGAACGGGATCGGCTGGGACACAAATCTCGATTCCCGCTGGACGGATTTGGCGTTTTTCACCGTCAACGACATTGCGCTGGCGGATCGCCTTCATATTCTTGCCAGCCTGCGGCTTGACCGTTTCAAGGCGTCTTCGATCAATACAGGCGCGACCATCTTCGATCCGAGCCTCGGATTCACGCGCTTTGAAGACAGTGACTTCACGCCAAGCTATGAATTTTCCCTGCGTTTTGACGCGCTGGGCTGGCTCTCGTTTTACGCAACCTATGCAGAAAATAATGCGCTTGAAACCAATGACGGCGGCGGTGTCGAGGTCGATCGCATCGCGCAGGCAAATTTCGTTGCCGATTCAGACCTGGTTGAGGCGGGTATCAAAATCAAGCGCAACGACCTTGTCGGCTCTGTCGCTTTTTATAAACAAAACCGCAGCCGTCAGGACCCGTTCGGCAATCTCGACGAAGAAACCTCGAAGGGCGTCGAAGCGGAGCTGCGTTATCTGATCAACGACGCCTTCAGCCTCAACGGCGCCCTCACCTGGCAGGAGACCGAAATCAGCGCGCCGGGATCGTGCGGCTCAGGCAATGGCGAGTTCGTCGTCATCTCGCCGGCGCGCGCCGGCATTGCGCCCGTTGACGGCTATGGCGGTTTGTTCGCAGCGCTGAATGCTTCGTGCCTTGCGGAACTGCAAGCCGGTTACAAGCGCAATACGTCGCCCGAATGGCTCGCGTCCGGGTTTTTAACCTACACAGGCCCGCGTACTAATTTCGGCGCTTTCGGCGCATCGTTTGGTGCAGTTTATGTGGGCGAAACCGGCGGCAAGATAGACGGCGCCGTCACCCTGCCCCACTTTATGCTGGCGAAAGCCGCGTTATTTTACGAATTCCGCAATGTCTCGCTGATCGCCAATATCGATAATCTGTTCGACAAACGGCACTTCGTCCCTGTACAGAATGTCTATGAAGAGGTCGGCGCTCTGCCCGGCCGCGGGCGCGAATTCACCCTCACCCTCAAAGCCCGGTTCTAGGAGCCCACTGATGTTCATTTCTCCTAAGCCCGCGGGCCTCTTTATCATCCTGAGCCTGATCTTCTTTCACATTACCGCGGCGACATTCGCCTCCCTTGGCGTCGTCCTTCCTGCGATGATCGGCGAGTTGCAATGGAGTTGGACGCAAGCGGGTTTCGGGTTTACCGCGCTCGCGCTTTTTACGGGACTTTTCAGTCCCGTCGCGGCAACAAGTCTCAAGCGTCTTGGCCTGCGCGGCAACTACGCCTTGGGCGGCGTGATCATGGCGACCGGCTTTGCCCTGCTGTCGATGACGAAGGGGCTGATTCTCTACCTCACGGCTACATCGTTGCTAGGCGCAGGCTTCGCGCTGCTCGCCAATGTGCCGAGCGTGTTTGTGGTGTCGCAGACAGTCGTCAAACGGGCGAGAAATGCAGGCATAGGCGTTTACCTCGCCGCGGGCGGCTTCGGCGGCGTCGCGGGTCCGTTAATCGCAAACGCGATGCTGGAAAGCGGCGCCGACTGGCGTCTTTACTGGCAAGCCGCATTCGTTTCCATCGCAGCGCTTACAGTTCTTTTTCTGCTTTTCGCCGACAATCGTTTGATCAGCGACGCCGCCAACGAAACGGATGTGCAACCAGCCATCGCTCATGGCGCCTTGGCGCCGGCACGCAACTGGACCGTAGGCGAGGCTTTGCGTTCTCCCGCTTTTTACGTAATCGGGGGCGCTTTGATGGTTGCCTATTTTTGCGGCGTGTCCGTCTCCACCTGGACGTATACGCATTTGACGGGCCTTGGGCTTTCCGCCGGGTTTGCCAGCGCCATGTTGAGCCTCCACGCCGCATCGAATGCGCTGGCTCGCGCCGCCGGCGGGCTCGCCGTCAAAGTCGTCCGCGCCCGTTATCTGTTGCTCACGGGACTTGCCGCCGAGGCGATCGGCATGATCGCACTTTCCATGGCGTCCGACCCGGTGACCGCGATCGTTTTTGCGCTGTTTGAAGGCTACGCCTTCGGCATGATCCTGTTCGCGACGACCATCCTGCAGATCGAATATTTTGGCCTCAAAAATTCACCTGCGATTTTGGGCGCCATGAACCTGTTCGCAACCGTCGCCATGCTGGGCCCGACGCTCACCGGCGTCACCGGCGATCTCTTCGGATCGTTCTCGCCGATCTTTATCGCCTATGGCGTCATCGCTGGCGTCCTTGTTATCGCCGGACTATTTATCCACAATCCGAACCAACCAAAGGAAAAGAACACGTCAACGTAAAGAAAAAGGCGGCCCGAAGGCCGCCTTTTCCAAAAGCTTGGTGATGGCGACTAATTAGAAGTCGTAGCGAACGCCAAACTGAACAGCCCATACGGAAGGGTTCGTTCTGGTTTGAAACAGGTCCGGATCCTTAAAGTCGCGAAGTTCGTACGCTGCGCCTGGCAGGCTGCCTGGCACCAGGTCAATCACTTCAACGCCTTCAATAACATTGCTGGACTCGCGCCGACGGAAGACATTCATGTTGTCGTCAATCAGGTTGAGAGCATTTTCGACATCAACAAAGACCTGGAACCGGTCGCTGCCGAAGAAGCCCGGCAAGTCCTGAGAGATACGGATATCCATATCCTTGAACCACGGATCCTTGAATGCGTTCCGGGGTGCAAAGCCGCCTGCGTATTTACTGAGGCCGCTTGAGCTAAGGAATGCGAAGAAATCCGTGACATCCTGCGCCGACATTGCGGTTGTATCGATCAACGGATCCATCGGCCCGGTCGGCACGTAAAGCAGCCGCCGCGCTTCGTCGTCACTATCGCCGAGGAGTCCGTCACGATCCACATCCTCGTCAAAGACGAAGCTGTACCGCCGACCTGACTGTGCATTAAAGAAGATATTGAAACGCGTCGGGTAGTTCTCGATGAACTCCTGGCTAAAGCGCGCCGCTAGGGTGATATTGTGATTGTTCACATATTGCGACGGCGCCAATGTCGGCATGTTCGGCGTCACAAGCGCAACTTCCTCAAAGTTTGAAGAGGCCGTCGAGCTGTTTGACGGGTTGACTTCCTCGCTCTCAGTATAGGCGTAACCGAAAGTGAAGTTAAAGCTGCCCGGGCTGTTGCCAAGGTTGTATTCAAACTCCTTGGAAAGCGCGATAGACGCCGTTTGGGAGTATCCATCCTTACCACGAACATTCGTCAGCAGAATGTCTTCATCATCTCCGCCGGATTCGCACGGACCGGAACTGGTGAGATCGGACCCTGTGAAACCCTGACCGATGCCGAGGAAGACAGCATCACACATGGCGTTAAGCGGGTTAATGGCGTTCAGGATCGGACGACCATCCGGCGCAAATTCACCGGATGGCGTCAACGCGAGGTTGACGAAGTCAGGCGCATTCTGACGCTGGCTGCGAATGTAATCGACCTGGATGTTCCAGTCATCAAAGAACCCGCCGCCGCCAGAGAAGTTGGTAAAGTGGGAAAAACCAACGTTAAAGCGCAACAACGAAGGCAGCTCGAAGTTCGGATCGACCGCGTTCACCGTGCCCTGATTTTGCGTGGCCTGGTTGATCTGGGCCTGCGTAATACAATCCGGCAGTCCTGTGAATTGACCCCCGCTTGTAACTTGAAACAGTCCCATCACGCCAGCACACTCGGGTGAGGAGTCAGAGCCAGACCCTATAGCGCCGCCAAAGTTCTGGAAGTTGTTGGCGAACCATACTGTCGGATCGCCGCCCGAAAAGACGCCGATGCCGCCGCGGAACTGGGTCTCGCCGCCCCAGGTCTCGCCCGCATCCCAGTTAAAGCCGAAACGCGGCTGGAAGATGTTAAGGCCGTTGAACGCCTGAGTATTATCGAAACCATACTTTTGTTCGAATATCGGGTTTTCAATCGGCCGGTCAGGAGATGAATATAAATCCCAACGCAGACCGAAGGTCAAAACCAGATCATCAGTCGCCTGGAATTCGTCCTGGACGTAGCCAGTATAGATCGTGCGTCGGAATTCCGCCGCAGCGTCATTGATATCGCCGGTGAACGAACCGTTCCCTCTGATATCAGACGCCAGACCCGCTTCAAAGTCAGCAACGGAGTCAAACGTGATTGTCCCTGTGGCGTCCTGCACGAAAAGGTTGAAGACGTCGAACTGATCGACTTCAACGCCCGCTGTAATTGTATGACGCCCGGATACATAGTTCGCTGTCAGCTTGAGCTGATCGAGCTGTGTCTGCAGGTCGTTTGCGGATCGGCTGAAACCGGGGCCGCTAACAAGATCGCCGAAATTGCCGTTGTTTTCGATATTGTCGATAACAATACGGACGATCGGATCGGCGTCCTGCGCTTCGCCGCCGCCAACCGGACCTTGAATATCTTCTACATCCAGACGGGATACGCGAATTTCGGTTGAGAAATTATCGGTCCACTGTGAGAATAAACGTCCTGAATAGTTTTCGCTGTTGGTTCCCTCGTTCTCGAAGTTGTCGAGGAATGAGAAATCGTTGAACCCGAACCCGTCATCAGGGTCCTGACGCAATTCGCGCAATCGCCCATAACTCAGCTCCAGACGATGGTCATCATTAATCTGATAATCAAGGCGACCGAAAATCCGGCGGCTTTCGTCTGGCAGGTTACGGCCGAGGCCGATGGTATCGCGACCGTAAACACTCTGCAGCGTTTGCGCGATGGAGTCGGCTTGCGCCTGAGTGAGGAAGTCCAGCTCGTTGGCGAATCCGGCGCCGAGCGGACCGGTGTCTACGGTCACGCCGCCGTCTTTCACTTCTTCATATGATCCGAAGAACCAGAGTTTGTCTTTAACGATCGGACCCCCAAGCGAAGCGCCCCAGTTCCAGTCTTTGAAAGAGCCGGAATTGACGGTGCGGCCGTCAATTGTCTTGCCTGTCAAGCCAGAGCTGTTGAACACGCCGAACGCCGAACCGTGGAATTCGTTTTCACCGGATTTCGTAACGACGTTAATGTTACAGCCAGAAAACTGACCATACTGTACATCGAACGGCGCAAACTCGACCGACGTTTCACGAACGGCGTCAAACGGGATCGGAAGGTTGTTGCGGTTCGGGAAACCCGACGCATTCAGACCGAAGCCGTCGGTGTTGCGAACGCCGTCGATCGTGAAAGAGTTAAAGCGGTTGTTGCCGCCCAGACAGCTGATCGAGTCGCTGTTGTTTTCGTCAATGGTGACGCGCGGGTCGAGCCGGATAACATCGCGGATGTCGCGGTCGATGGATGGCAGCGATTCCAGCGTGTCGAGATCAAATGATGCACTTGGACCGATCGCAAGCTGAGAAACGTTGTTTCGCGTGGCGACGACGACAATCTGATCTGATGATGCCGATGAGCTCAGGTTGAATGTGACCGCCGTAGCCGAGCCCAGGTTCGCGCGAATATTTTCGAAACGCTGTGGCTGATATCCGCCAAGCGATGCAGAAACTGTGTATGGACCGCCAACTGGAAGGCCTCGTGCGGAGAAAGAACCGTCACCGCCAGTTGAGAGCGAACGTGCTGCGCCCGTTCTTGTGTCAATAACAGTAACCTGCGCGCCTGCCGCAGGCGACCCGTTTGGAAGTAATACGACACCCCGAATTTCAGAGGTCGTTTGCTGTGCGTGCGCCGGTGTCGGCACCATGACAGTCCCGAAAGCCGTCGTCAGCGCAATTGCCGCTACGCCAGCGGAAAGCGTTTTCGTAAGTTTCATTTGTGATATCCCCAAGCTGGAACTCTAGTCGCCGCAACATATGGAGCGGCCCATTAACGTAACTGGGCTTATTTAACTTGGATGACATTTGCGTGACAACGAGCAGGCTTTCTTTTGAAGGTTGTGCGACGCATCTACCCAGACGTTGTGGAAAACGTGAAAAATCGCTATTTGCATTTAAAAACAGTTACTTACTGTTTGCTACCCGGAAATCGATTCGAGGGGGCGCACTTTTTGCACTAAAATAGATGTGCAGTGTGGGCCCTGAGCCACACAATTAACCCCCTAAAGTTATGAAATTACATGCGTTCCGGGGCTTCGAGACCGAGGAGGGTTAGAGTCAGATCCAGCTGACCGCCGGCCAGGACAGCAAGCCTCAATCTAGAAGCGCGAATGTCAGGGTCATTTTCATCAACAATCCGGCAAGCAGCGTAGAATTTCGAAAAAGCCTGGGCGAGCTGGAATGCATGATCGCACAGTATGTGCGGCATGCGTTTCTCATACGACTCGCGTACGGCGTCTCCAAACGCAAGCATCATCAATGCGAGGTCCCGTTCTTCGGATTCCTTGATAATGACGACGCCAGGATTGCCGGCGCCTGCGTCACGCGCTTTCGCCAAGATCGATCTTACGCGGACGCTGGCGTAAAGTAGGTAAGGCCCCGTTTTACCTTCAAACGCCATGAAGCGATCGAGATCGAAAATGTAATCGCTTGTGCGCGGGTTGGATAAGTCCGCGAATTTCAACGCGGCAACCCCCACCTTTCGCGCAATCTCGGCGGTCTCGCTTTCATCATATCCCTCGGCGAACCCGCTCGCGGTCAATCGCTCGCGCGCTTTTTCAGTGACCATGTCAATGAAATCGCGCAGTTTTAGGGTACCGCCTGCGCGCGTTTTAAACGGCTTTCCATCCTTGCCATTCATGGTGCCGAACCAGAGGTGTTCGAGGCGCGTTTCTTCAAAGATACCTGCAATACCGACAGCACGGAACACTTGTTCAAAATGCAGCCGCTGGCGTGCGTCTACCACGTATAAAATCCGGTCGGGGTCGAGCTCGCGTATTCGATCAACTATCGTGGCGATATCGGTTGCATGATAGCCGATGGCGCCTTGCGAATTCAGAAAGATGATCGGCGGCATTTCCTTTTTGTCGCTGTCGCGCGCGACGCGAATGATTTGCGCGCCATCTGATTCCTCGATGACGCCTTTAGACGTAAGATCCTTCGTCAGTTCAGGGATTAACGGGTCGGCGTCCGCCTCGCCTTTCCAGAGGTCGAATTCGACGCCCAAATCGTCGTAATCTTCACGCATAGCCTTTATGGAAAGATCAACAAAATGCCGCCAAAGCGCGCGATAACCGGGCCTGCCAGCCTGCAGTTCCTTTGTCGCCCGACGCGCCTCATCCGCCCTGGCCGGGTCCTCTTTGCAGGCAGCCGATGCAATGGGATACATCTCTTCAAGGTCTGCAAGGCTGATCGGCGGCTTTGAAGAAAACGGGCCCTCGCCGCCTTCCTTAAAATATTCAAGTCCGGGCTGACGCAGCGCCAGCTCCGAAATGAGCTGGCCCATCTGTAATCCCCAATCGCCGAGATGGACGTCGCCCGTCACACGATCGCCGACGAAGCGGCATAGGCGCTTCAATGCCTCGCCTATAATCGCCGCACGCAAATGACCAACATGAAGCGGTTTCGCAACATTCGCTCCGCCATAATCAATTACGATTTTTTCCGGATCAGGACGCGCCCATCCGCCAAAGCGGTCGCCCTCGGTCAGTGATGTTGCTTTAGCTGAAAGAAACTCGTCGTTGAGCTTTAGGTTTATGAAACCTGGCCCGGCAACGGAAATTTCGGCAAACTGCGGCTCGTTTGCCAGTCTTGATTTAATCGCTTCTGCGATTTCGCGTGGATTTTTTTTTGCCTGTTTCGCAGCAGGCAGCGCGCCATTACACTGAAACTGCGCAAGATCCGGACGATCGGCTGGCTTCACTGCGCCAAGTTCAAACTCAAGCCCCTCGGCGGCGAAAGCATCGCCAACGAGTTTCGACAGCTCATCTTTAAGAGTCATTTTATGTTCGGAAATTTCAGGCTCTTGCCGGAGCGGTTATAAACCGCTTGTTCCGGCGTCACAGTAAAACCGACGATAACTTCGAAATTGGTGCCGGAAACATTTTGCCCGGCTCGCGGGATGGTGATCTTGTCTATTTTAACACGCTCAACTGCAACTGAACGATCGCCATCCCATTCAATCGGGAGCCCATACTCTTCTTTAGCGATCACTTCCCGATTCGTCCGTGTCACCGCAACAAAATACCCGAAGATTTTCTCATCCTCGGTGGCTTTGGGACCGCGGCCTAGTGCGAAGTCGATGGAAACCTCCATCTCGATCGGTTCATCTGCAAAGTAGCGGCAACCACTCCCGACATCGACAATTTCGCCTGTATAAGCGATGTCCTCGACCCTCTCTTCGCCATCAAATTCGATGAACCGGGCTGCATCCGACAGGGCTATGATGTTCGGGCATGGCGCCGGATTGGCCTCACGCGCGGCGCGGCGTTTCTCGCTTGTAGAACAGGCAGTTGCAGCTGCGGCGATTAGCGCGAGCGCGAGGAGTTTGTTCATGGACGCGAACCCTTATATTCAATCATGAAATCGCCTTAACGCCGCCTTGTAGCCGCCGCGCCGGCGCCCCTACATGGAAGGGCGGTTTCTCGTAGCGTCTCGCCGACCGCGGCGCAACGTCCGTATTGGACCCCGCGATTAGGCAATGAAGGAGAGCGGCAGGACATGAATGCGCCTCGCCACGGAAGCAGCCCTGACGGCATCCCGTTAACAGTGCGTCTTGCCTCTCCGCGCGGCTTTTGCGCCGGCGTCGAGCGCGCCATCCGCACCGTCGAGGAAACGCTCGCCATGCACGGGTCTCCCGTCTATGTGCGCCACGAGATCGTCCATAACACTCATGTGGTGGCGCGGCTTGCAGCCATGGGCGCGATATTTGTAGAATCGCTCGATGAAGTCCCTGCTGATCGGCCGGTGGTTTTCTCAGCGCATGGCGCGCCAAAATCGGCCCATGACAAAGCTGCGGAGCGGAGCCTCGTCAAAATTGACGCCACTTGTCCGCTGGTCCTGAAAGTTCATGCGCAAACACGCCGTCACATTGCCGCCGGGCGTCGGGTTCTGCTGATCGGCCATGAAAACCACCCCGAGGTTATCGGCACTATGGGCCAGGCGCCTGCAGGAAGCGTTTCCCTGATTCAATCCGAAGCGGACGCGCGCGCATTTCTCAAAACAGACGCGCCCCTAGCCTATGTCACCCAAACCACGCTCTCGGTGGATGAGACACGCGGCATTATCGCCATCCTGAAAAACCGCTTCCCTGATATCACCGGCCCGGCCAGGGAAGATATTTGTTACGCCACATCTAACCGGCAGAATGCGGTGAAGGCGGCGGCGCCCGGCGTTGACCTGTTCGTCGTGATCGGATCCGCAACCTCTTCGAATTCGCTTCGTCTCGTAGAAACGGCGCTGAACGCCGGCGCGTCTAAAGCCGTGCTCACAGATGATGCAAGCTTATTCGACTGGGCCTTGTGCGGCACGATAAAAACTCTTGGCATAAGTGCCGGCGCGTCAGCGCCGGAAGAACTTGTGGAACAATTCTTGACCGAACTCGCGCGGCGGCGCCCGATCGTTATCGAATCGGTTGAAACAGCCAAGGAGAATATTGTTTTCAAATCACCGCTTCGGCTCGCGAGCTGAGCGTTTCCGGAGCAGGCTGTATCTATGATTGAAGTATTTACGGACGGCGCCTGTCTTGGCAATCCGGGCCCGGGCGGATGGGGCGTGCTAATTCTCGACGGCGAAGATGAGCGTGAGCTGAACGGCGGCGAGACAAACACCACAAATAACCGGATGGAGCTTCTGGCTGCAATCCGCGCACTTGAAGAAACGCCGGTGGATAGGCCGGTCATGTTGCACACCGACAGCCAGTACGTGAAAAACGGCATCACGCAGTGGATTCACAACTGGAAGCGCAACGGCTGGAAAAATTCCGCAAAGAAACCTGTAAAAAATCGCGATCTCTGGGAATCGTTAGACGCGCTTATCCAGGGACGTAAAATCGACTGGCGATGGGTCAAGGGTCACGCCGGTCATCCCGGCAACGAACGTGCGGACGCGCTGGCGAGCGCAGCGGCGCAGTCTGTTGTCTGACCGCGCCGCCAAGTAGATCATTATGGACTAGAGCTGACCGAGCATGTGTTCTGCGCTTGAAACGTCAAAAGCGCCCGGTTCTTCGACATTAAGATGCGTCACGACACCGTCTTCGATCACCGCTGAGAATCGCTGCGAACGCTCCCCCATGCCAAAACCCTTGCCATCCATGGTGAGTCCCAATGCACGCGCGAAATCGCCGTTGCCGTCAGCCATCATTTCGACCTTGTCGCCTGCGTTTTGGTCCTTGCCCCATGCGCCCATGACAAACGCGTCGTTGACCGACATGCAGACAATTTTATCAACGCCTTTTGACTGAAACTCTCCCGCTTTATCGACAAAACCAGGCAGATGCTTCGCCGAACATGTGGGCGTAAAAGCACCGGGTACGGAGAAAAGCGCAACCTTGCCGGATCCAAACAGTTCGCCGGTCTGCGCTGCCTGCGGGCCTTCGGCTGTCGCCAGCATAACTTTCACATCCGGTACTTTATCGCCGACTGAAATGCTCATTTCGGTATTCTCCTTTATCTTTGAATTCCGGGCGCTTTGTAAGGCCCCGGCGGCTCTCCGTCCAGCACTAGCCGGGACCGGCGCAGCGGCCTTGCATCGATGCCCGCTCAGTCCTACGCTGCATTTTCTATGGCAAAACCCGAACACGCGCAGCCTGAGGATTATCAGGACTTTCTCGAAGGACAAATCCTGATCGCAATGCCGAATATGGGCGATCCGCGATTCGACAGGTCGGTCATATTTATCTGCGCGCACGATGAAGATCACGCCATGGGGGTTATCGTCAACAAGCCCCTTGACGATGTCGATCTTTCCGAACTCCTTGAGCAGCTTGAAATCGCGCCGCAACTGGATGCAGACGATACGCCTGTGTTCTTTGGCGGACCGGTGCAAACTGAGCGCGGACTCGTTTTACACACGCTGGATTATCGGCTCGACGCCACGCTAGCGCTCAGCGAAGAGTATGGCCTAACCGCCAGCCGCGACATCTTGATCGATATTGCAGGCGAAACGCCGAAACGGCCCGCGCCGCGTCGCTTTCTGCTCGCGGTCGGTCACGCCGGATGGGGGCCGGGACAGCTTGAACAGGAAATCGCCATGAATGCCTGGGCACATTGCGAGCCGGATGAGGAAATCATTTTCAATGGCGCGCACGAAGCTGTCTGGAAACGCGCGCTTTCAAAGCTTGGCGTTACGAGCGCCATGCTATCGCGCGAGTGGGCGTCCGCCCGCGACGATAATCAACCATTAAATTAGTATATTAGCGCAGGTCTTCAGCGCCGCCCCAGAATCGCCAGCGGCGATGCTTGCGCGCCAGCTCTCCTTCACCGCCGCCGCTGAAGTCCACTTCGATCTTCTGTTCGAGCGGTTTTTCCGGCTCGGAGGGCTGGGCTGTCTCCAGATCGGTATCGGCTTCCGCCTGCGAAGAGGCGACAGGTTCAGAGACATCTGCGCTGCGTGTGGCCGCCAGTGATTTCAGTTTGCTCGCTACGGAAAAATCTTCGGGCGATTTGGTTTCCGCCAGTTCACTCGTTTCTCTTTTAGGTTCGCCCGTTTCAGGCGGCTCCGCCGAAACCGGCTTGCCGAACTGATATCCTTGCCCATAGGCGCAGCCGATTTGTTTCGCTTTTTGCGCCGCGCTTTTTGACTCAACGCCTTCAAGAATAACCTTTAGCCCGAGATCTTTCCCAAGCGAGACAAGCGAGGAAACAATTTTCGCGCCGTCGCCGCCGGATTCAAGATCGCCAGTAAACGACTTGTCGATCTTCAGATAATCAAAGTCATATTTTCTCAAGTTCGAAAGACACGTAAAGCCGGCGCCGAAATCATCGAAGGCAAGCGCCACGCCGGAGTCCTTCAGTTTCTTGAACACACTTCCTGCAAGTTTCACATCGGTTACGGCGTCAGCTTCCGTTAACTCAAGCACAAGCGCCTTTTTCGGCAGATCGTATTTGGAAACGGCATCGCGCACTGCTTCCAGGAAACCGTCTTCGCGAATCTGCCCCCATGAAACATTCATGGCGACGAAAAGATCCTTGCGCTTTTCTTTCTTGAGCGCACCAGCGAGAAACGCCGCCGCCTGGTCGAGCATGGTCTTCGCGAGAACACCGCCCTGCCCGGCGCGTTCTGCGGCGCGTACAAATTGTTCCGGACCTTCATCGGCGCCGTTTTCCTGATCGCGCCAGCGGGCAAGCGCCTCGTAACCAGCGATTTTTTCATTATCGAGCGTCACGATCGGCTGGAACGCAGCAACGATGTCGCCCTTTTCGAGCGCCGCCGCCAGTTTCGCCGTCATGTGCGCCGAAACAGAAGGAATGATCGCCGCCTCGGTCGCAGAGCGCAGGCTCGCCTCGTTAACGCCATTGGCGTTCAATGTGGCGCCCGGCGCGTTTTCGATAAAGGCGACAAGCCGCTCTATTTCTCCGGACTCCTCGTTTGCAGCCCGTGCGCCGCGCATACGCACGACACGTCCGTCAAAAAGTTTCAGATTGACGTCGAAGGGACCATCCACCGCCGAAAGGACTTCAGCATCGAAACGCAGTGCATCGTCCGCATGGATGAAATTCTTGAGCGCTTCGGGCGTAAAGGGCGCGTTTGAATCCGCGCCTAATAACGATGGCAGAGACTCTGTCTGATCGATCGCATGCGGACTCCAGTCCCAGATGCCGACGCCGGAATAGTCCAACACCCGTGCAATCTGGCTGTTTAGCACAATTTCGGAACGCTCATCGGAAGTCCGATAATTGCGATGATGAGACTGACCGTCATGGTTTGATTGAAAACCGAAGCTTTCGGCTGGCGCGACGCCCGCGAATTGCTGCGCGCCGCCTTCGGTCAGCGCCACGATACTGGCGGAAAGAATGCCGAGCGTGAAAAGCCCATGCGATGCGAAGGCTAGCGTTGCCGATTCTCCCGCGCTCAGAAACCCGATGATGGGCGCCGCCGCCGCAAGCGCAACGCCTGGCAGTACAAGCCGCGCCGTTACGTCGCCGCGCAACGCCTGCACTGCTGAAAGGATTACCGCAAACCCGCCGACTCCAATGAGCGCCATGCGCATGAGCGGCGCGAGATCAATCCGGTCAAAGAAGTTGATAACGCCCATACCGCCAAGCACGAGCGCCGCCGTAAACATGATGCCGCCAAGAAGCGCGTTATAACGAGCGGCGCCAATCGTCGCCGACAGGAAAACGATGGCGCCAGCTGCAAACAGCGCCTGTATCATCACCACGCCGTCAGCAGGCAGAACGGAAAAAAATCCCAGCCAGGAAAATTCAAGCGCCGCCGCGCCCGTGACCATGAGCAAAGCGCAGACCGCCAACCCGCTTCTACGGATCGCCGCGTAACCGGCCAGAAAGGCCATGGCGACAATAAATGCGCCGGCAATCGCGCCGCGCATCAGCTCAGCTTGCGCGAGCCCGGTAAATCCATCTGACAATCCGAAAACACTAATAGCGATCATTTGCCCCGACACCCCTGGTTTAACCCCTCTCACCGCCATGCCGGCGGCTGACCTGAACGGCTCCCCACACGGGAACGACCCTGCAAATCGCACGCCCATTCCCGTTAGCGCTAACCTCAATCAGCGCTACACCCTCCGGTGTATCATCACGCGTGTGTGACTTTATCGCAAGGGGCGGAGCTCCTTGCGGAACAACTTTTTCGCACGGTTCAGCGCAAATTTGGGGAAAGTGCTGAATCGCCGGTCTTCACGTCGTTATCCTGCGCAATCCGGCTGTAAATCAAGTGATCCCGCCAGGCGCCGTTGATCTTCAGATAATCGCGTGCAACCCCCTCTTTTCTGAAACCACACCGCTCAAGGAGGTTTTGCGACGCAGCATTTTCGGGCTGGCACGCCGCGACTATGCGATGCAGATTGATGGTGTCAAAGGCATGATCGATAACGGCTTTCACTGCCGCCGACCCGTATCCCTGACGGGCGAAAGGCGCACCGATCCAGTACCCAAGAATGCCTGAGCGTGACGCGCCGTAGCGAATATTGGTCAGCGTCACGCCTCCAACCATCACCCGGTCATCACGCCTGAAAATTAAAAGCGAGAGGCCGCCGCCCCGGCGCGCGTCCTGAGCGGCCGACGAAAGCCGCCGCTTGAAGGCGGAAATGGAAAGATGCTGCGGCGCCCAGTCTTCTTCCCAAGCAATAAGATGTTCGCGGCTTTCTTCCCTTAGTTTGGACCATTGCGCATGATCAGTAAGCTTGCCCGTGCGCAAGAATATGGGATCGCGCACCAAAACCGGATCGAAAGCCGGATGGCTGGGAGACTTGGTCAAAAACATGGGTACGCTTTATAGCGCAATTTTTGGGAACTGCGACGCCTTCTAGCTGAACAATGCCAGCACCGCGCCCGCGTTACCCGGGCCCACCATGGAAACGGCGCAAGGGCCCTGAAGCGCGCGCCCAGCGCATCGTTTTAGATCTTCCGGCGTGATCGCTTCAATTCGCTCGAGAATTTCTTCCGGCGTCATCAGGGCGCCGTAAACAAAAAGTTGTCCCGCCGCCGCGTCAATCCGGCTTGCCGGACTTTCCAGCCCCATCATCAAGGATGAGCGTAAAAGCGCCTTGGCGCGGCCGATCTCTTGATCATCCAGCTTGCGCGCTGAATCTTCCATTTCACTACGTATGATTTCCGCGGCTTCAACGATCTGGTCTTCGTCTGCATTCACATAGGCGCCGAAAAGACCAGACTGCTCGAACCCGTCGGCAAAGGCGTAGACGGAATAGGCAAGACCTTTTTCCTCACGGACTTTCTGAAATAGCCGCGAGGACATGCCGCCGCCCAAAATATCCGCGTAAAGACGCGTCGCAAAAAAATCATCATCGCCCGACGCAACGCCCGGGAACGCCAGCGCAAGATGCGTTTGTTCGATGTCGCGCGCATCGTGACGCACGCCGCCGTAAAACGATGGTTTCGTCCGCTGCAATGGCTCGCCCGCATTGTTAAAACCGCCAAAACAATCACGCGCAATCGTTTTGAAACTCGCTTCATCCACCGCGCCGGAAACCGCCACGATCATTTCATTCGGCTGATAGCACCGGTTCATAAAGCCGCGCAGCGATCCCGGCGTTTGTGCGCGCACGCTTTCCGGCGTCCCAAGAATCGTGCGGGCAAGCGGATGATCGCCCCAGGTGATTTCCGTCAGGCGCTCAAACACCACGTCGTCAGGCGTGTCGACAACCTCGCCGATTTCCTGCACGACGACTTCATGCTCCTTCGCTAGCTCCGTCTGATCAAAGAGCGGGTTCTGCAAAATATCAGCGAGAATTTCTGCGCCCAGCGGCAAATTGTCTTTCAGCATACGCGCGTAATAGCCGGTGCGCTGATGCGACGTTGCCGCATTCATGTAACCGCCGACGGATTCGATTTCCTCGGCCAGTATGCGCGCCGTGCGCGTTTTCGTACCCTTGAACGCCATATGCTCGAGCAGATGTGCGATGCCGTGTTCGTCATCGCGTTCGTCCATGCTCCCAGCCCGCACCCAGACGCCAAGCGCGACGGTTTCGAGCCCCGGCATGGGATCGGCGATAACCCGCACGCCGTTATCTAGCGTGAAAACAGACGTCACGAAGCGCTCCCGGAGAAGAGCTCGCTGATGATTGTTTTAATAGCTGCAGGATCGGCTGGCGCTTTTCGCATATCTTCAGGACGCTCAAACAGATCCGCATAGCGTTCCGGGAGTTCCGGCGTGCGGCCCGTCGCCTGTTTCACAGCATCGGGAAACTTCGCCGGATGCGCCGTCGAAAGCGTCACCACCTTGCCCGACAACGCCCCTTCGTCACGCAAGCGGATCGCCGCAGAGCGCGCCACCGCCGTATGCGGATCGATAAGGTCGCCTGTCGCCTTTTCATGACGCGCGATTTCATTGAGCGTCTCTTCTTGTGTGACGGCAGCGGAAACGAAGTCTTCACGAATGGCGGCAAGCGTTTCAACATCTATCTTCATTGATTTCTCGCACGCGAATGATTCCATGCCGGAGCGGAGCGCATCGTGATCGCGGCCCTTGGCTTCGAATAACAGCCGCTCAAAATTTGAGGCTACCTGAATGTCCATGGATGGCGACGCTGTCGGCTTGACGCCATGAGGCGTATAGTCACCGGCGCTAATGGCGCGATGAAGGATGTCGTTGGCGTTCGCCGCAACGCCGAGCCTGGCGACAGGCAGGCCCATGCGCTTTGCGGCGTAACCAGCGAAGACATCACCGAAATTTCCAGTCGGCACGACAAAGTTGACCGGCTCATCGCCTTCGGCAACACTCGCACAGGCCGTGAAATAATAAACCGTCTGCGCTGCAAGCCGCGCCCAGTTGATGGAATTCACGCCGCCGAGGCGTACGTCGCGCACAAACGCTTCGTCGGCAAACAGCGACTTCACGATCGCCTGGCAGTCGTCGAACGAGCCGTCCACGGCGACGTTACAAACATTCGGCGCGATGACGCTGGTCATCATCCGCCGCTGCACGTCACTGACGCGGCCTTCCGGATGCAGAACGACAACATTGACTCGCGCGCAGGACTTCAGCGCTTCAATCGCCGCGGACCCGGTGTCGCCCGAAGTCGCGACAATAATCGTCAGGGTTTCATTGCGCCGTTCGAGCGCTACATCGAACATGCGCCCCAACACCTGCATGGCGAAATCCTTGAACGCCAGCGTCGGCCCGTGAAACAATTCCAGAATATAGTCTTCGTCGCCGACCTGCCGCAGCGGCGCGACTGCGGGGTCATCAAAGCCGCCATAGGCTTCCGACGCCATCGTCTTTAAATCTGCGGCGTCGAATGTATCCCCGGCGAAGAGTTCGAGGATATGCGCCGCTGCGTCTGCATACGGCTTTTCGCCAATGGCCCTCGCCTCTTTCGCCGAGAGCGGCGGCCAATGAACCGGCATGTACAGGCCGCCATCCGGCGCAAGCCCTGCCAGAAGCGCGCCCTCGAAATCTACGGCGCGTGCAGCCCCGCGTGTCGATATATATTCCATCGGGCGTGTCTTGGCTCAATCGGCGCTTCGAGGCAAATCGCAAAGCAGGAATTTTTGTTCGTAAAGGGCGCCGATCAGCAATTTGTCGCGCGCGCGCGCCGCGACCGTCGCGGCCGAGAGTTCCGTCCCGTCATCACGGTAGATCGTTTCCGGACCGCCTGAAGCGTCGATACGAAAGACTTCCGACGGCGCTTTTGCTGATGCATTGCTTTTGAGGCGCGGCACGGTGAGCGGCTTCGGCAATGCGCCAATCCAAACATCGCCCGAGGCGTCGACATTGATGTTGTCCGGCGCTGCTTTCAGCTTGATCGTGTCGTTCAGCGTCAGCGCGCCTGAAGCCTCATCGCGATCATAAACCCGCACCGCCTTGCCTGACGTCTCGGCGACATAGAGCATGCCGCCGTCGGGGCTCAGGGCGACGCCATTGGCAAACCGCAGCCCCTCCGCCACATGCCGCCATACGGCGCCGTCGACGAAATAGACGTCGCCGAGCCCGTGCCGCAGCAGGAAGTGCAGGTCTGAAACACGTGAGTTGCGCCCGGAGCGAACATCATTCGTCACGTAAAACTGGCGCGGTCCCGCCGCAGCGATGTTGTTGGGGCTGGTCAACCGCCTTTCAGCGAATGTTTCAACATGTGTCAGATCGCCGTTTCCGCCGACGTCGAAAACTTCAATCGAGGGTCCGGCTTCATTGACCACGAACAGGCGGCGCACCTCACCGTCCTCATAATAGTCGATGCCCAGCGGCCTGAACGCCGCTGGCGTCCCGCCCGTACGGTCGCGAAAGCCGTCAGAGGCCAGCGGATCATCGAGATTGAATACATGGATTGCGCCCCGAGCGTCGTTCTGGCGCCGATCTAAAGATGAAATAAAGGCCTGCCGGGACTGCTCATGGACCTGAATATCCTCGGGGCCAGGAATGCCTGTCACCGGCGTACAGGCGGCCAGATGGGCGGGCTCAATGGCCGCGAAATGGTTAAAGGAATGCAGGTTCAGTCCGACGCCCCCCGCCGCAATCAACACCAGAGCCGATAAAAACAACCAAAAACGCATCAAGACCGGGCCAGCAGGCGTTAAAAAGCGAAAACAGGGCGAGATAGAGGCTGACTCATAACATCGGGTCCGCGCCCGTGCCAGCGCATTTCCGGAAAAGCGTGACGCGGTTTTCCGGCCAGAAATGCGCTAGACTTATATTTGGGCGTTTCCGGACGATAAACCGGCAACCACTTTATCTCGGAAACGCCCGGGGCTGAGAATCTCACAAATCAGGGGTTGCGCGCGTTTCCCGGCTTGCGTATATGCCCCGCTCTTACCCGAATTCTACACCAGAGACGCTCGCGCGAAGGGCCGCCGCCATGAAAAAAGACACGCATCCAAATTATCACACGATCAAAGTGGTGATGACCGACGGCAGTTCATTTGAGACCCGTTCGACCTACGGGTCTGAAGGCGCAAGCATCAACCTAGATATCGACCCCTTGAGCCACCCGGCATGGACCGGCGGCCCGCAACGGATCGGCGAGCGCGGCCGCGTATCGAAGTTCAATCAGAAGTTCGGCAGCTTCGGTCTCAAGAAATAACAATCGCTATTTGCGGATTGCGAACGCTTTCAAAAGCGCACGCTGCTGAGCGGCGGCGTCGTTCTTGTCCGTTTCTTCCTGCGCGCCCAGAAATAACTCGCCGTCAAGCCGGCTGATGCGGCTGTAGAGCTGATGAGCAGAGTCAATCAGCGTGACGAGCCGTTCCGGCAATCCATCGGACTTGAACGAAACCGTCGAGGCGACCGAGGGCGACAACCGGTATTTTGACTCGCTCGCCTCAATCAGCGCCATCTCGCCTTCGCGCACGGCGCGCAGCACTAGAAGCCAGGATGCAATCTGCATCAATTCCGTCGTCAGCCGCATGGATGCGCCGGCATAGGAAAGCGCCGGTTCTCTGGCGAGCCGTTTCGAAGCATCACGTCCCTCGCCGTCGAGATAGTTGGCCGTCTCCTCGACTAGCGCCATCCCCTCGCGAAAGGTGCGCGCGAAGAGCTCCGACTGTACAAAAGTCGATGCGCCGCGCGTTTCGGTTTTTTCGGCGTTGGTTAACATGTTACTCACTTGATCTCGCCATCCCTTAGGATGCCGCCCCACTGATGCGCTGACAAGGCGCCTGATAATCTCTTCCTGTTCGCCCGGACGTTTCGCCCATAACGACTTTTCCCGATTGAGAAAAAGGTTCAGCAATGCTTGTGCCAGCAACCATGAAGGGAAAAGACCTTAACGGGTTCGTGATTGGCGCTGACGGGGCCAAAGCCGGCTGGGTCGCCGCGCGCCTTAACCTTCAAGGCGGCGGCCTTGAGGTATTCATCTCGGACACATTTCGAAGGCTGCTCGATCTCAATGCGCGCATGATGATCGTCGACATGCCGATCGGCCTCGCGGAAAGCGGGAAACGCGCCTGCGAGGCAATGGCTCGTGAACGGCTTAAACCCTTGCGGCATCCGAGCGTTTTTTCTTCTCCCCGCCGGCCGATGCTGTCTTTCGACAGCTACGAGGAAGCCAACGGCTGGGGCAAGGCGCAGGCAGAAAAAGGCGGCGGGCTTTCCAAACAGGCATGGATGATCACGCCGAAAATTCGTGAGATCGACAATGCAATCAGACCCGCCGACCAGCACCGTATCGGTGAAGGACATCCAGAAGTTGCATTTTCAAGACTGAACAGCGGCGCGCCCTGTCAATTTCCAAAACGCACCAAAGAGGGACAGGCCGAGCGCGAACGCCTTTTGAAAGCTGCCCGACTGGAAGAACCGCGTGAACACTACGAACGCCTCAAGAAAACATTCGGGTCGCAGGTCAGTCTCGACGATGTTTATGACGCTTGTGTGCTGGCGATCACGGCAAAAGCGAGGCTCGCCGGGGAAGCGCTGCACCTGACGGACGGAGCTAGAGACTCGCGCGGACTTCTAATGGAAATCTGGGGCTGAGACACTTTTAAACGGGGTTGCGCGAATAAAGACTTATTCGCGCATTCGGCGCATTCGGCGCATAAGCGCCGGCGCGCTTTCCTGCACTTCATGGATCGGTCCGATCCATGAAGCTTGGTATTATTCTCCGGTTTTCAGGCGGCGATAGATGATCGCCTGCAGTGAAAGCTGCACCCCGATAACAAACACCTGATAGACCACCGTCGCCGCGAAACCGATCACGCCGAAAATAGCGCCGATGAAAGCCATCGACCCGCCCAGGCTCGACATCAATTCAATGAAACTCATGGCGAGGCTGAACGCGATCCCGACCGCGAACAACGCCAGAATGAACAGCAGATAAACGACGAAAATCGCCCAGAAATAACCTGCGGTTAAACGAAATGCGCCGAACAGCACTAATCGGTTTTCTGCAGCCGAACCGGACAGGAACGGCGACAGCCTGACATTTACAAAGACCAGCAAAGGCGCAGCGATCAACCCGCCCAGCATGACGCCGCCAAGCGGACCCGCCATATTTGCAAAATCGGCTTCGCTTGGCTGGAACGACGGGTCCCGCGCCGATTGCTGAACGAGCGCAAAGAATTCCCGGCTTGCGTCAAAAAAATCGCCGGGGGAGGCGCCGCCAAGCGCAAGACCAAGTATGACCGCCGCGATCATGATCACATAATTGATCGCGTTCAAAATAAGCTGCGCCATGAACACGCGCTGCGCCGGTCCGTCAAAGCGGAGTTGCATAAACCCCGGCCTGTCTTCGCCAAGCGCAACAAGCCGGTAAACGGATGCAAACATGCCGGCAAACGCGACCATCAGTATAATGGCGGCGATGACGCCCAGCACAACGGCTGTGAAAGGCGATACGTTTAAGATGTCGCTGAAACTGTTGAGGTCGGACGCCCGCTCGACCCCTTCAATCGCTTCCTTGTCGAAAACGAATTGAATAAAGCCCCACATCAAAACCGCCGTGAGCGCCAGCGGCGCCCAGGCAAAACGGAACACTGTCAGCCAACGGTAAAAACCGAACTGAAAAGCCTCATTCAGGATTTCGCCCGCTGGCACGCGTCCAGACATAAGTCTCGCCTCTTTGTTCAAACCAGAGGGGTCTTTTATGCGCCCGCTTCGCTCTCGCGGTAAAGCCTGCCGTAAAGCCCTGCTGTCACGCCATAAGTGAAAAACAGCCAGACAATGTTGATCAGGATTTTCGTAATATTCCAGATCCAGACGAATGTGGGCAGCACCCAGTCGCCGGTAACGCCGCTGTTTACTAACCGGGTTGAGACAGCGGTGGCCTGATAAAGAAGATTGACGACCCAGGGCAGTAATACGCTGAGAAGCAGGCCATTGATGATAAAGACCTGCACCAACCCCATAAACAGACCAATGATGAACAGGACGACAAAAAGAGAGAAAATGTTCCAGCCGCGAGTTACGCGAAACGTCCCGCCGAACCCGAGCGATTTTCGGCAAACAGCGACGCCCGGATAGGGATAAAGCCGCAAATTGAAATAACTGACGAGCAGATAGGCGACGAGACCGACAATCAAAACCGCATCCACAGGCGTGCCGGTCAAATTTTTCGCAGCCTCGCCGCTTAATTGAACGACTTGCTGATAGCTTGCCAATACTACCGGCCGCAGCAGGAAGTATCCGCCCGCAAGAAGACCGGCGGTTGCAAAAAACGTTACGAGACCGCGCAAGAATATGTTGCCGCCTTGCTGTGCGGCGGACCTGTTTCGCGGCGAAAAGTGAAAGAACATGATCAGCCACAACGCTATCGCGAATGGCGCAGCGAACGCTGCTGGCAAAGCATGGCTGTAAACCCACGCCATGCCCTGATCGGCAAGACTGGCGCCTGCCGTCGTTAATTGAATCGTATGCAGGCTTTCCGGATCGGGAAAGACTGCGCGCGTTTCAGCCATCGCCTCAACAATGTATTTCAGCGCGTAATAAGACGCTCCCGCGATAGGACCGAAAACCAGGACGGCAACAAGTAGAAAACTAAGAATGCTGGAAATGATAAACCGGATCTGATCCGGTCCGAACGGCGCCCTGACAAAACCAGGGGCAGGCTTTTCTCCAAGCCCTGCATAACGGATCAGCGGCGCCATGAACGACGCCACCAACACAGTCTGCAGCACAGTAATGCCGGCGGTAATCGCCCACATGCCGGCGGCGTTATTTTCAAAACCTCTGGCGGCATGCTGCGTTGAAAGCTGCGTTGCGGTCAGAAAAGTCGGAATGTCTTCGAAGGTTATGACGCGGCCGGCTATGATCGACAGATAACCGAAAATTGCGGCCATATTTGCAATCAGGAGCAGAACAATCGGCAGCCAGGAGACGCGCGCAATGGTCTCCATGCGGCGGCCGCCGAAATTCAGCGCGTCCCCAATCACCGGAAAAATACGCAACCCCATCCCGAACCCCTCTCGCGCCGTCACACCGGCGGAATTTGTCTCAGGCTAACCGGAAATCGCGCCTCTGGCCAACTGGTTGATGCTGCTCCATTAACCACGTTTGTCGCAGGGTGAGACCTCGCCCATTTGCGCTCGGCTTATTCTGCACTAGAAGCGCAGGCCTATGAGCGAGAAAAAAGCAATTCATGTCATCGGCGCGGGTCTGGCCGGGTCGGAAGCGGCGTGGCAGGCGGCGAATGCCGGAGCGCGGGTGATCCTGCACGAGATGCGGCCCGATCATCAAACCGACGCCCATCAGACGGACGGGTTCGCGGAACTCGTCTGCTCCAACTCGTTCCGTTCCGACGACGCTGAGAACAACGCGGTCGGCTTACTGCACGAAGAGATGCGACGCGCGGGATCGCTGATCCTGAAAGCGGCCGACGCCAACAAGGTGCCGGCCGGCGGCGCACTGGCCGTTGACCGGGATGCGTTTTCCTCTGCCGTTACTGAAGCGATCATGGGCCACCCAGAAATCGAAATCAGGCGCGAGCAGATTGACACATTGCCGCCGGAGGATTGGGACAATGTCATTATCGCCACCGGCCCCCTCACCGCTGCGCCGCTCGCCGAAGCCATCCGTCAATTCACTGGCGAAGAGTCTCTCGCCTTTTTCGACGCCATCGCACCGATCATCTACAAGGAATCCATCGATTTCGACATCGCCTGGTTCCAGTCGCGCTATGACAAGGTCGGGCCGGAAGGCGACGGCGCGGACTACATCAATTGTCCCATGGATGAAGTTCAGTATGCGGCGTTTCTGGACGCGCTGCTGACGGGTGAAAAGACAGAGTTCAAGGACTGGGAAAAATCGACGCCTTATTTCGAAGGCTGCCTGCCGGTCGAAGTGATGGCGGAGCGCGGGCCCGACACGCTGCGCTTCGGCCCCATGAAACCCGTCGGCCTCACCGATCCGCGAACCGGCAAACGGCCCCATGCAGTCGTGCAGTTGCGTCAGGACAATGCGCTCGGCACGCTCTACAACATGGTCGGTTTCCAGACGAAACTGAAATACGGCGCGCAGTCAGACGTCTTCCGCATGATCCCGGGACTGGAGAAAGCCGAATTCGCGCGGCTCGGCGGCATCCACCGCAACACGTTTTTGAATTCCCCCAGACTGCTTGATGCAGGCCTGCGTCTGAATGCACGGCCTCCGTTACGCTTTGCCGGACAGATCACCGGCGTTGAGGGGTATCTTGAAAGCGCCGCCATCGGTCTTCTGGCCGGACGTTTTGCGGCGGCGGATGCGAACGGCGATCAATCTCCCGCTCCGCCCGCCACAACCGCACTGGGTGCGCTGTTGGGGCACATCACCGGCGGACACCTGTCACAGGGCGACGGAAAGGCGTTCCAGCCCATGAACATCAATTTCGGCCTTTTCCCCGAACTCGAAGCGCCGCGACAGGATGCTGAGGGCCGCCGCATCAAGGGCAAGGAGCGCGGCCGCGCGCGGAAACGCTTGCTCTCTCATCGTGCGTTATCGGATTTGGCTGTATGGCTTAACGAACAGCCTTTAGCAGCTGAATAATAAGGAAATTCCGTTCTTTGCCTGGAGTGGGCCGCGACGGGCGAACCCGCCGCGGCCCCCCCGACGTGCAGCAGGGGGAGAACACCGCACAGCCGGGAAACTGGAAACCGGGATGATTGCAGGCGTAACCGGTGTCTTGTCCATACCGGCGAAACCTGTTTAGGTCAGATGACCTAGACGAAAACCGGGATTTAGGGGGGAGCGGTGACGTCGTCAACAGACAAGACCAATAATCTTGCGCACAGGAATGTAAATTCTGCGCTATCCGATAGTCCCGAGACCGAGAAGGCGCTTGCCGCCATTCTCGATCATCTCGATGACCTGAGAAGCGCCCGGCCCACGCGGGAGATCGCCGCCGGAAAGCCCGATCGGACGAAGCTTACGATCGAGCGCATTCTCACTGCCGCAAACCACGTTTTCACAAATGAAGGTCACGCCAGCCTGTCGCTGCGCAAGGTCGCCGACGAAGCGGGAATCGCTGTCGGCAATCTCACCTATCACTTCCCGACAAAGAACGAATTGCTCGAAGCGATGCTGCGCGAAGCACTGGCCGATTACGTGGAAGAACACCTGCAACAGTTTCAACCGGACCGCGACGCGCCGCTTGAAATCCTGTTGAATGTCGTCGAGTTCTATGTGCGTAATGCGCGCACAAGCCATCAGTTTTTCTACCAGCTCTGGGGCTATGCAGGCAGCGGGCCGGAAGCGCGCGACATCGTGCGCAGCCTTTACCGCCCGATTGGCCGGTTCGTTTATTATCTCGTGCGCGCCGCCAATCCGAAGCTGAAAGACGAAGACGTGCGCCGCGTGGTCCTGCAGATTTTCAGCCTCGAAGAAGGCTATAAGCTTTTCATCGGCATGGGACCGGATGATTCATCCGCCATCCAATCGGCGGAAGCGGATATCCGAGCGTTGACCAAGCGCATCATCGAAATGGGTTGATCGGGCTGGCGCTCAGGCGCACATTCCAGCAATGACTTCAATAAACATGATCATCGAACCGCGCACCCGCGACCTTGGCGGGTTCACCGTCGGGCGCGTTTTGCCCTACGCCAAGCGCCGCACCGTCGGCCCTTTCATTTTCTTCGATGAAATGGGGCCCGCAGATTTCAAACCGGGAACGGGCATCGACGTACGGCCCCACCCGCATATCGGCCTTGCGACCGTCACCTATCTTTTTTCCGGCGAGATCCGGCATCGCGACAATCTCGGCTTCGATCAGGTCATCCGGCCCGGCGACGTCAACTGGATGACCGCGGGTTGCGGCATCGTGCATTCCGAACGCACGGACGAGGCCCTCCGCGCAAGCGGTCAGCATATGCACGGGATACAAAGCTGGGTCGCCTTGCCCGAGGACGCGGAAGAAATCGAGCCGTCCTTCCACCATCATCCAAAGGCGTCTTTACCGGTAATCGAGCGCAAAGGCGTTTCCATGCGGCTGATCGCCGGGTCGGCCTATGGCGAGACATCGCCGGTCAAGACGTTCTCGCCAATTTTTTATCTTGGCGTAGAGGCGAAGCCAGAAGCGAACATTCCGCTTACCGATGAATACGCCGAACGCGCGGTTTATATCCTGTCCGGCGCGCTCGAGATCGATGGCGAAGCGTACGGGGCTGGCCGCATGATCGTCTTTGACGAAAGGGCCGCACCGCAAATCAAGGCGCTTGAAGCGTCAAAACTCATGCTGCTCGGCGGCGCGCCCATGGGCAAACGCTTCATCTGGTGGAACCTCGTTTCCTCCAGCGAGGCCCGCATCGAAAAAGCCAAGGCCGACTGGACAGCCTCAGCCGAAGCCGGGTTCAAAAACAGCATTTTCACCCTGCCGCCTGAAGAAACCGAGCATATTCCGTTGCCGGAATAGATCGTAAGGCTGGCGACGCCAGCCGGCCCCATGAAATCAGACCTTAACGGCGCTCTTGTTGCACTTCCAAAACGGCAACAGCAGGCGCCCGTTGGCAGGGCTGATATGGTCAACTTTTTTATTAAAAACCTTTCGATCAGATTGGCGGGATTTTTATCCCGGCGCTGAATAATTCCCATCCTGGCCGGGTCAGAACAGAATATCCGGCCGGATGCGCGCAACCCTTTCGTGAGAAGATAGCCATGTCAGAGAGCCAGGCCGTTGCCGACACCCAGGAAATGAACTGGTTCTGGAAAGAACTCGGCGCCGATGTCAGCGATACCCTGACGGTATCGCAGCGAGCGGCAATTGAGGAAGTTGTTAAAAAATCGACGGCGCAGGCGCAACCGGCTGACGTTCGACTTCACCTCGGCAAATATTATGTGAGAATAATCGCAGGCAAGGAACGCAGAAGCGCCGACCGCCTCAAAGAAGATCTTAAAAACAATCCGATTTTCGCGTCCAAAAACGCCGCCGTCATCGCCGTGTTCTGGACGTTGCTGCTTTTCGCGACATTGTATGCCGGGGCGTTTGTGGTCAATTTTGCACAACGGTTCATATTTAACTGAATCGTTTGATTATCCGATTGAAACGCCGGGATAACTTCAGAACTTGAACAGCTTCTCGGCGGCGTCCCGCGTCGAGCCGCGGTCGGTTTTCGCCGCCTCACAGCGTTTGATTTCCGTCTTCAACGCCTCAATGCGTTCATCGAGATCGCTGACCGACAGCGTATAAAGATCCTGCTTCGCCAGATATTTCAGTGTCATGTCCGGCTTTTCGTTGAGCGGTTCGTCATCCATGGTGCGTCTCCCGATCATTGCAAGAGGCTGCCGACTTTGCGAAATCATGGACGCAAACGCAAGGATGCGTAACCGCAAAGAGGAACAATCATGGCCATCCCAAAAACCATGCAGGCGATAGAAATCTCGGAGCCCGGCGGGCCGGAAGTTTTACGGCTTACCGAACGCCCGATGCCTTCCCCTCAAGGCAGCGAGGTTTTGATCCGCGTTGCGGCGGCAGGCGTGAACCGGCCAGACGTGCTGCAGCGCATGGGGATGTACCCGCCGCCGCCCGGCGCAAGCGATCTTCCCGGTCTTGAAGTAGCCGGTGAAGTTGTTGCAACCGGCCCGGACGTCAAAGACTGGAAAGCGGGCGACGCGCTCTGCGCGCTTCTAACCGGCGGCGGATACGCCGAATACGCCATCGCCGATGCTGGCTCATGCCTGCCGGTTCCAAAGGGGTTGTCGCCTGAAGAGGCCGCGTCTTTGCCTGAAACGGTATTCACCGTGTGGGCGAATGTTTTCGATGATGCAAAATTGCAGGCCGGTGAAACTCTGCTTGTTCATGGCGGGACCAGCGGCATCGGCGTTACCTGCATCGCCATGGCGAAAGCCTTCGGCGCGAAAGTCATCGCCACCGCGGGAACAAGTGAAAAATGCGAGACGTGCCTCACGCTCGGCGCTGACCACGCGTTCAACTACAAAGTTGACAGATGGGATGACCAAATCGCCAAAAGCGGCGGCGCCGATGTCATCCTAGATATGACTGGCGGCGATTTCGTGCCGCGCAATCTTGCCTGCCTTAACCCGCAAGGCCGGCATGTCTCTATCGCTTTCCTCAGAGGCGCGGAGGCGACGGTCAATATCCTCATGATCATGCGCAACCGCCTGCGGCTTTCCGGCTCCACGATGAAGGCCCGGTCTTTCGATGAAAAAGCGCGTCTCGCCAGGGACATTCGCACCCATGTCTGGCCCAGGATTGAGAGCGGCGCCATGAAGCCCGCAATCGACAGGCTTTATCCCCTTGCCGAAGCCGCAAAAGCCCATGAACGCATGGAATCCGGCGCCCACACCGGCAAAATCATTCTCAAAATCACCTAAATCCGCCTTGGCGGGGCGGGTCAAAGGGGCTATATGCGCCCCCAGCAAACGCTTTCCCCGAAAATACGGCGGTTAGCGCGGCTTCCGAAGACCCGGAGGCCGCATAAGAAACCTTTTAAGCGCTTTTCAAGGCGCCCGATATTGGAGACCCGAATGTCCGATCGTCCGCTAATGCCAATCGCCACCGCTGTCTGGCTGATCGACAATACGTCACTGACCTTTGACCAGATTGCCGATTTCTGCGCGCTTCATCCGTTGCAGGTAAAAGGCATCGCCGATGGCGACGTCGGCGCCGGCGTGCGCGGCATCAACCCGATCACCACGCACCAGCTTTCGCGTGAAGAAATCGAAAAAGGCGAAGCCGACGCAGAATACAAACTGAAAATTGCGCGGCCGAAGACCATCGTCGCTGAAAAGCCCCGCAAAGGTCCGCGTTACACGCCGGTGTCGAAACGTCAGAATCGCCCCGACGCCATCGCCTGGATGGTGCGCAATCACCCTGAAGTTTCTGACGCGCAGATCGCCAAACTGCTCGGCACGACAAAAACGACAATTCAGTCGGTGCGCGACCGTTCGCATTGGAATGCCGCAAACCTGGAGCCGCGCGATCCAGTGGGCCTGGGGCTCTGCACCCAGATCGACCTTGACGCGATCGTGCGCAAAGCGGCGGCGAAACGCGCCAAGCTGCAACAAGACAATCCGCAGCCCGATGCAGGCCCCGCACTGGAGCCGGTTCAAGACGAGGCTTCAGCCGAGCCCGAAGATCAGGAAAACAAAAAATTCGACGCGGCGAAAGTGTTCGCCGATTTTGGCGCGGGTTCGTCAGACGACGACTAGGTTTTTTTCTTGGCGCCAGAACCGTGGACGGCAAGCTTTCCGCCATCCACATAAAGCGTCTGGCCAGTTACGTAGGACGCCGCACTGCTCGCAAGGAAATACACGACTTCGGCGACCTCATCGGGGTCGCCGATGCGTTTCAGGGGGGTCGCATCCCGCTCGCGTTCGCGCTCCGCGTCTTCAGGCATTTCGCCTTTAATGGCGCCGACGCCGACAAGATTTGCACGCACGCCATAATGAGAGAGCGCCATGGCGACCGCCTTTGTCAACTGATGCAACCCGCCTTGCGAGGCCGCAAAAGCCACGTGATCCGCCGCCGCGGTCACCGCCTCAACCGACCCGATGTTGACGATTGCGCCGGGCGTTTCGCCGCTATCGCCCTCATCCAGTCTTTTGACGAAGTGCTTCGCAACAGCCTGGTTAATTAGGAACGCGCCACGGATATTCGCCGCCACAACGCGATCGAAATCATCCTCTGATGTTTCAAGAAACGGCGCAGAGAATTGCGCCATTGCGGTGTGCGCCAGAATATCGATGCGCCCGAAAGCGTCCTTTGCTTCCGCGATAACATTGTGCACGTCCAGCCGTTTTGACACATCTGCATGAACGAATGTCGCTTCAATGCCGTTCGCCTGCAGCTCTTCCGTGAATTTCTTGCCGGCTTCTTCATCTGCGTCCGCCAGCAGCAGCTTGTCACTCGCGGCTGCGAACCGCCGCGCCACCGCCGCGCCGACGCCGCGCGCCGCGCCTGTAACGATCACTGATCGTTGTGCCATTTTCCAATTCCCAAAATAAAATCGCGGCGCACATTCCGTGTGCGCCGCTGGCTTAAGTCCTGCCGGCTATTGGTGTTCATGTTCTTGACGTCAACAGGGCGGCTTAACGCTGCCCCTCAACTATTCCACTCAGTTCAGGTCTTTCGAATGTATTTTGAGCTCTTCTAGCTGATCCTTGATTTTCAGCTTCTGACGTTTCAGCTCCACTAGACGAAGGTCGTTGTAGCCCGGATTTTTGACTTCCGACGCAATCGCCGCCTCCAGCTCCTGGTGCCGCCTGTTGAGCGATTCCATATGAGCTTTTACTGCCATGGTTGGCCTCCTTTGGCTTAGTGGAAACATCGCTATTTAACCACGCCTGACCCTCACTTGTCACGGCGTCTTATTATGAGATGGGTAACCATTGCGCTTGCCGCAACCCTCTGTTCTGTCTTATAGAACATTAACCAACATGTTGAGATTGTTATGGAATCGCTTCGGCGAATCATAGTCGGCGTAACCGGCGCTTCAGGTGCGGTCTACGCACGGCGCACCCTAGAAGCTTTACGCGATGCCGGTGTGGAAACCCACCTGATATTAAGCCGGGCGAGCGAAATGACGATTCGGTATGAACTCGATATGTCGGGCGCAGAAATTGCCGCGCTGGCCGATTATCGTTACGCCATAGGCGACGTAGGCGCGCCGGTCGCATCTGGCTCTTTCAAAACCATGGGCATGCTGATTGTTCCGTGCTCTGTGAAAACAATGTCGGAAATCGCCACTGGCGTAACCTCGACTTTATTGAGCCGTGCTGCAGACGTTGTCTTGAAGGAGCGACGCCAGCTTGCGCTGATGGTGCGTGAAACGCCGCTGCACCTTGGGCACCTCCGCACCATGACAAGCCTTGCGGAAATGGGGGCGATCATAGCGCCGCCCTTGCCTGCGTTTTACGCCGAACCGCAGAGCATCGACGAACTTGTCGATCAATCCGTGGGGCGAACGCTCGACCTTTTCGACATAGATACGCCGCTCACAAAACGCTGGGGCGAAGACCTTGAAAAAGGGCGGCGCAACCTTTGAGCGAGAACGTTCAAAACCCCTTCTGGCAATGGTCGCTTGAACGATATAATCGCAAGCCGGTCGAACGTTCGCTATTGAAACTTCAGGACGAATGCGGGTTCGACGTGAATGTGGCGTTATGGTGCTGCTGGCTTGCAGAAACCAGGGCGCCTCTCGATGAAACCACTCTTGAGAGCGCGGTCGAAGAAAAACGCGAATGGACTGCGAGTGTCATTCACCCGCTGCGGGCTGCACGGCGTTACCTGAAATCAATCGATGACGGCATTCACGCGGATGTGGCGCGGCTGCGAGATCATGTGAAGTCTGCCGAGCTGGACGCGGAAAAACATGTCCAGAATTTATTGTTCAAATTTGACCAATCGAGCGAGCCTGCAAAGGCTACAAATCCCGCCAAATCAGCGATTGAATATCTATCCATTTACGGAAAACTGCTGGGAGCGGAAAAAAACCCGGCATTTTCGAAGAAATTGCTTCAAGACCTTGTCGATAATATTTTCGAACCGGCCCAGAATGCGGCCGGGCGCGGGAATATTCCCGCCGGGAAACAGGAATGACAGAAGGAACGCCGCCGAAAGACGGAAACGGGACCGGCAACGGCGAGGACAAAACCGATTTGAAGCGAGGCGGCCCCCCGGCCAAATTAACCTCAACGCTTTTGACGAGCGAACGATTTTTTGCGCGCGATTCCGACTTTGACGGCGCCAATGACGAAGCGCTGGCGATCCGGCTTGCGACCCTTGAAGAAGAGCATCGTGACCTCGACGCCGCGATTACATCGCTTGAGGAAAACTCGCCCTATGAGCGGCTGACGATAGCGCGCCTCAAAAAGAAGAAACTGCAACTGAAGGACGCGATCCAGGAAATCAAAGACACAATGCTGCCGGACATTATCGCCTAGGCCTCAGGCGCCTTTCTTGCGCGCTTTCACCTCATACATGGCGTTATCTGCGCGTTCCATGGTCTCGTCCACCGAATGCCCCTTAACAATTTCGACAACGCCGCTCGAAATATGCGCTGTGAACGGTTCGCCCTTCCACTCAACCGACTTTTCAGAAACCGCCTGCGCTAGTTCCTCGGCTTTGTGTTCAGCCGTTTTCTGATCAGCCTGGGTCAGCAGCAATCCGAATTCGTCGCCGCCGAGACGGCCAAGAATGTCAGTCTGGCGCACATTAGCCGATACGACTGCCGCTACGTGGGCGAGCGCCGCATCGCCGGCGCCATGCCCCTTGCTGTCGTTGATTTTTTTCAAATCATTAAGATCGATGAAAACTACGCTTGCGCGCATATTGTAGCGATCAATCATGGCCAGCGCCCGGTCGAGCTCCCGAACAAAAGCGCGTCGGTTGAACACATCCAGCAACGGATCGCGGTCAGCGAGTTTTTCGAGATCGCCCAACCGTTCACGGGTTTGCGCCAGTTCAGCGCGCAGGGACTGCACCTCATTCATGAGCGTCATCAGCGCTTCACGAACTTTTGGCGTCAAATCCGACTCCGGAACACCCGCAATCACTAGTTGGTCGTTTGGTCCAGCACCCTGCCCGACGCGTAGAGTCTCTCTTGCCCGGCTGCGTTCAACCTTCACAGCGCCTGCTGTTTTTGGCGAATCGCCAATCTTCATGTCGCCCTCCCGACGGCCAGTTTCCCACTTCCTCTAACCGTCATGACATATTCATGCATATCGTGATTGGCCTCGTCTCGCCAGTGACCGGAATCCCTTGCCAAAAAATACAATACAGGCTGCAAATTGCATGAAAATGCTCAGCCTTTCACGGCGTTAATAATTGCGTCACGGCTCAGCGCATCCGCCGCACGCTTCGCCGCTGGGCCCTTGTGACAAACGTCGCCGCGGCCCACGTTGTTTCGTGCGGATAAGGTCGTGTGAAGTCCCCTTCTATGACGCGACCGGCTCCCGCGTCCGGTGAGAGGAGGCGCTGGTCCTCGCGCCCCCGTCTTAAGGCTGGCGTCTCCTCGTCCGGACCAGTTGCTTGCGCACCTCACTCCCGCTGCTATAAGCGCCGCTTTCCGGCGGGAGACCAGACGCATGAGCGACAGTGCGCAAACCAAGCCTCTAATCGGCATCATCATGGGCTCGCGCTCCGACTGGCCGACCATGAAATGCGCAGCTGACATGCTGGACGTGCTCGGCGCAGTTTATGAAGCGAAAATCGTTTCCGCCCACCGCACGCCGAAACGGCTCTATGAATATGCTGAAAGCGCAAAGTCCCGCGGACTAAAAGCGATTATCGCCGGCGCTGGCGGTGCAGCTCATCTTCCCGGCATGGTCGCAGCTATGACAACGCTGCCGGTGATTGGCGTTCCGGTGCAGTCGAAGGCATTGAAAGGCCTCGACAGCCTTTTATCCATCGTGCAGATGCCTGCCGGCGTGCCGGTGGCGACCGTCGCCATCGGCGAAGCGGGCGCCGCCAATGCGGGTTTGCTTGCCGCTTCGATTCTAGCAACCAGCGACGAGAAACTCGGCCTTCGTCTTGCAGAATGGAGAGCCAACCAGACAGCCAGCGTCGCTGAAACAGTTGAGGACTGAACGCCTCGCATGATCGTCGAACCTAACGGCACTATCGGGATACTCGGCGGAGGCCAGCTCGGACGGATGCTCGCCATGGCTGCAGCACAGCTCGGACTTCGAACACATATTTTCTGTCCCGACGCCGCAGCGCCCGCCTATGACGTTAGCGCCGTGAAGACAGTCGCCGACTATACGGATGAAACCGCCCTCGCCGCTTTTTCAAAATCTGTTGATGTCGTCACATATGAATTCGAAAACGTACCGGCGGACACTGTAGCGTTTCTTACGTCTAATGGCGCTGTGGTGCGCCCCGGCGCGAAGGCGCTGGAAACGTCGCAGGACCGCTTGATTGAAAAGGATTTCGTCAACGCCATCGGCGCGATGACAGCCGATTATCATGCCGTCGACGATCTTGAGTCATTAAAAGCCGGTCTCGAAAAGGTAGGCAGTCCGGCAATTCTGAAAACCCGGCGGCTCGGTTATGACGGCAAGGGCCAGACGCGCCTCACGAATCAAGATTCCGATCTTTCTGCCGCTTATGAAAAAGCAATCGAGTTCGCCTGGGCGGAGGTCGGCGCTGCGCCGTCGATCCTTGAAGCGTTTGTTCCGTTCGAGCGCGAAATTTCCATAATCGGCGCGCGCGGAAGCGACGGCGAAATCAAGCTCTTTGATCCGGCTGAAAATGCTCACCGCAACGGGATTCTCAAAACGTCGACCGTCCCCGCGACGGTCGATCAGCTAACAACTGAAAACGCATGCGCCGTCACGCGTAAAATGCTTGAAGAACTCGATTATGTCGGCGTAATTGGAGTTGAGTTTTTTGTGCTGCATGACGGCGGCATTGTCATCAATGAATACGCTCCGCGAGTTCACAATTCCGGACACTGGACGCAAGATGCCTGCGCCGTGTCGCAGTTCGAACAACATATTCGAGCGGTCGCCGGCTGGCCCATCGCCGAGACGACGCGTCATTCAAATGCCGTTATGGAAAACCTCATCGGCGCCGAAGTAAAAGAATGGCGTACGTTAGCGCAGCAACCGGAAACATGCGTGTACCTTTATGGAAAACGCGATGTGCGCGACGGCCGAAAGATGGGCCATGTAACGCGAATAATTGCTCGATCATGAAACGCGCCATTTTACGGCCCTACTCACAATAACAAAATTGCTCACGCATTTGTAATTGAGACCGCGCGGCTTTCAGCACATCTGAAAACACGGCGCCACAGTCTCGTCATAGTTCGGACTTAGCGTTTTACCCGTTACGCGATTGCAAATCAGGGAGGGTGGATCGCTGACGCGATTGTAACTGTTGAGTAGAAAGGAGCTCGTGTCATGCCGACGCCGCTCATCATTCAACCCGCCCGTTACGCAGGCTCCGGCTCTCGCCGCTACACATCGCCCTACCCGCAATCGATCCAGGCATTACGCAAGTTCGCCCAAGGCGCCGGTTCGGCGCTTCTCGTCTTCACCGGCGCAGGCACAATGACAAACAAAGCTACGGCAAGCGCGCCAGCATCTCCGGCAAATTACGACTTCACGTCGCTTGAAGGAATTTCGCAGGCGCTCATGAGCGGCAGTATCGGCGGACCATTGCAGATCGCCGCTGCGGCGTTCCTGTTCCTCGCTGCTGGCAGATGCGTCTCACGGTTTTTGGGACTCGCCGTCGTCGCTGTCTTCATTGTTCTCTATATGCAGGGCGTCACGCTAGACGACGCGTCGATGTTCTTTGAACGCTTCGCCGGCCGACTCGGCGCTGCAACAGACGCATTCATGACCGCTGAAGTAGGCTCGTAGAAAAATTAGGGCGTCCAGTAAGGAGGGTCGCTCGCGGGGAATGAGTCCTCCAGCGCCTCATCGATTTTCGCCTCACACGCGCTGTCACCGGTTTTTGTGTTCGCCGCGCTTCGCGCCGGATAGCGCAGCTTCGCCAGCCACTCGACCGGTTTTTTCGGGTCGATATTCAACTTACGAATTTCAGCTTTCGCCTTTTCAATCTGCATCACATTTTCAATGCGCGCATCGAGAAATGCTTTCGTTGGCGCCTCGTCTTCTGAGTCATCTGCAAGCCAGCGTGCAAAGGTGCTCGTCCATACGCCGGTCAAAATCCCGCGTTTCGAATAGAAATTGAAATCCGTCGATTTGTCGCCGAGGCCCCGCCAGATCGCGTCGGCGGTTTCCCATGCCAGTTTCGCCGCCAACGGCGCGTAAATCGGGAGCGCCAGCGTTGCGGCGGCGCGCCGCGCCGCTTCCTTGTGCGGGCGCAGCACGTCCAGCCGAGCACTGACAGCGAAGGCCACCTTTTCGCGGATCTTGAGACGGCCGAATTCCGGCGCAGCCATAGCCTCAACTATTAGCGCGTCGGATTGCTCCGACCAGTACCTCAGCACATCCGAAACCCCTTGCGGAAACGCCGCCGAGATTGCAGCCCTGCTTGTCCCGGCTTCTCGCGCGGCGTCTGCGAGCGTCCTACTGGTCCAGCCGTCAAACGGAACGCGGTCGAGGAACAGCGGCAAAATCCGCGCGCGGATATGCTCAAACCCGTCATTCTCAGCGGGTTCAGCTGGTTTTTGACCTTTATTTTGGCTATCCGGCACCGGCTTTATCCCTGTCGGCCACTATATGCCCAAGTCTTGTAGACAATCGTCAGGGCCTTTGGTATAGGCCCCAACGCCTCACGCTCCTGAAGGAAACAGGCGGTTAGTGAGCTGGTTTGGTTTTTCGCGTCGCGGCCGCCCCCGTGACGTTTTTATTTGAAAGGGAGGCGATCCGCCTTGGTCCAGATTTTTGTCCGCGACAACAATGTCGAACAGGCCCTTAAAGCGCTCAAAAAGAAGATGCAGCGTGAAGGGACGTTCCGGGAAATGAAGCGCCGGAAATTCTACGAAAAACCGTCCGAAAAAAAGGCCCGCCAGAAGGCGGAGGCCGTTCGCCGCGCACGCAAGCTGATACGCAAGCGCATGCAGCGTGAAGGCGCGCTTTAAGCCCTTCGAAACATTAGCAGAATTTAAGTAGTCAGGGGGCGATTTTCGCCCCCTTTTGTTTAGGCGGGGCGCAACACATAATACCGCCCTCACGAAACGGAAATCAGGGGTTTTAGCGCCATGCGGGTCATTACAATTTTACTGGCTTTCACCTTTTTCCTCAGCGCCTGCGAGACGATTAAAGGCGCCGGGCGCGACATCACCAATGCCGGCGAAGCGATCGACGAAGCTGTCGATAAGTAATCACACCTGAGCTCCATTTAAGCCCTTTTGCGCTCCCAGCGCTGGAGCTGCTCGTATTTTGTTGCATCTGCAGCGTCCGAATCGGCCAAATGTAAGGAAAATTCAGCAATTCCGGCTCATGCTGGAGCCGAAACGGCAGAGCTTATTGTGGTAATGCGACGCTTGCGGGATAAAATGCAGCCCAATATGGTTAATGACGGAATCAGACGGTCCGGTAGCGTGATGAGGGGAAGACATATGAATCTGGGCGCATGGGGGGCGATCGCGCTGGCCGGTACTGTCGTTGCGACAGCCACGCCGGCAATGGCGCAACGGCAGATTGACGATCCAAAACTGAGCCCCATGCTTTTCGGCGAGACCGAAAAGGAAAGACGCGACAAAGCGCGACAGGAGCGTGAGGAGGATCAACAGGAGCTGGAAGACGCCCTTATCCTCACCGTCGAACAGGAACGCGACGCCAACCGGCTCGACGAACCGAAAACACGACCGCTTCTGTTTGGTGACGCCGCTTATGACGATGACCCTGTCGGCGGTACGATCACGCTGGGCGAGGAAGACGACAACCGGCGCTTTTTTGGCGTGCTGACATTTCTCATTCCGCAAGAAACGAATTTGTCGATTGGCGTCGGCCCGGTTTACGAGCCGGATTATTTCGGCTCTGACGATTATGAATTCGACATTGATCCGCAAGTTTATGTGAAGTTCCGTAACTTCGTCTTTCTGGACGATGACGGCGCCGACTTTGGTCTGTTCGGGTTTTCTCGCTTTCGCTTCGGGCCCTCAATCCGCATTCGCGGTAGACGCGACCAGGACGACAACCCCGCCTTGCTGGGGCTTGGCGATGTTGGAACGACATTCGAATTCGGCGGCTTCGTAGCCACCACATTTCTTGATCGTTTTGCCGTAAAGGCGAAAGCCCGGCACGGCCTCAAGACCGGTCACCGTGGCACGATTGTCGACGGATACCTGACGGCGCTGCTCTTCCGCGCCGGCCCGGTATCTTTTTCCACCAGTGGCCACGCAAGCTGGATCGGCGATCGTTACGCTGATGCCTACTTCTCCGTGACGCCAGAACAATCACTGGCGTCGAACGGCGTGTTGCCTGTATTCGATGCAGACTCAGGGTTCCGTGACGTAGGAGGCAGCGTAAACGCTTATATCAACATCCTCGACCGCTGGTCGCTGAACCCATACGCAAGTTATAATTACATCTTTGACGACTACGCCGCGACGCCGATCATTTCGCAGTTTGGCGACCGGCATCAATTTACGGTCGGGTTTCACGTCATGCGCGAATTCACATTCGGCGGAACGGGCCAATAAAGGACCGATAGATTATCAAAAAAACGCGGCGCTTCTAAGCGCCGCGTTTTTTTGTCGGGTTACCCAACTATTCCGGCTTGCGGAATTTCAGAGTCATCCGGTCTGACTCGCCGATCGCTTCCATTTCCGCCCGCAATTCAGGATTATCGCGGCTGGTTCCCAGCGTTGGCGGCAGGCGCCAGACGATGTCTTCTGCAGTCGGCTGGTCATTCGGGTTTGCATTGATCTCGCTAGTGTCGACGAGTTCGAATCCAGCGTTTTCAAACACCGAAATGATTTGCGACTGCTTGACGTACCCGGCGTTGCCGACGGCCCACTCATCAGGCGCGTCTTCCGCCGCGCGATGTTGTACGACGCCGACAATACCGCCGGGCTTCAGCACCATGTTGATGTCGCCCAACGCTTCGGTGAAGAAACGCCCGTCCTCGAGCCGGTTGAAGTGATGCGCGGCCCGCATCATCAACACGACGTCTGCTGTTCCCGCAAGGCGTTCCGGAGCCGAACCATAAACAAAGGCGTCGATCCCAGCGCCGTCTTCGCCGGCCACAGCCTCGCCAGCAGTAATATACTGCTCGGTCCAGGTTTTCTTGTTTTCGAGAAATTCGGGCGTCGCGAATCCAGTGAAGAACGGCCACATCTCAAGCGAATAGTCCGCACCGATCAGCGTGCCCTCAGCGCCGAGATACGGGATAAGGATATTGCCGTACCAGCCCGGCGTTCCCGGAATGGTGTCCACAACCGTCATCCCCGGTTCGACGCCGAAAAATTCAAGCGTTTCTTTCGGATGGCGATATTGATAGCGCGCTTTGGTATCGTCAGTCTGGGCGGCCAGCACGGCGTCGAGTTTTTCAGACGCCGTCATATCGCCAACAGTATCTTCGGTTGTTTCAGCAACCTCGGTATCACTGGTCATCGCCGCGCCGTCTGTCTCAGACGAATCCGAAGCGTTTTGCGAGCACGCTGCAAGCGTCATGGCGGCGGCGCCCATCATCAGATATTTCATAGATCATCCCCTTGGTTTTGCTGACGGCTTTCTAGCAAGGCCGGCCTGTTCGGGCTAGCGGCCTTTCCTGAAAAACAACGGGTATAGAAAGGCATTAGCAGCGGCGACCACAGAAAACACGATAACCGCGTCAATCATGCTCCAGACATAGAATGTTTTTACGGCATCGACATAGTGATTCATGTAAACCGCCGCCAGGCCGATGAAAAACAGGCACATGACGCCATAACCGGCGAAACTCTTCACCAAAATGTGACCTTTCAGCGACGGCGCCATCAGGTGAAAGCCGAGCGCCGCGGCAAACCACATGACGAAATTGTAAAACAGGGATCGCGTGAAATCGGCCGTGGTGAAAGCATTGTCGAATACGTCGGGGAACATCGGCATGACCTTGTGCATGGGTTCCATGATGGTCACGGCTTCAATGGGCCCGCCCACGAAGTAACGCACAAGGTTCAGGAGCACCGTCAGGACGATTAGTTTCAGGAACGTTTTCATTGGGCGCCTCCCCTGCCGCAGCTGCCGCCTACGTCGTGCAGTCTAATAGTGCAGACATTGTTCACCGCATCTCGTCAAACGATACTCCGTATTCATTCTCAAAAATATCGAGATAGTCTTCTTTTCGCGCCCAGAAATTAGTGGGCTGAATACATTGCCCAAAGAAATTCTTCCCGTTTTTTTCGATTAAAAAAACAAAACCCTGAGCTCCGACAGCGACAGGATAGTCACAGCTGGATCCACTCGCCCAGAAGTATGCTTCAACAATTGAGTCATCTTCGGCGCCTTTTACAGCGCGATAGGTACGAAATGATGCAATACCGTTGAATGACGGATAAGTCGCCTCCGGCGATTCTTCATCATTCAGAAGGCGCGCAGACTCTGCATAACCATAAAAAATGACGTCGCTTTTCGCTACAATTTCGGCGGGGCTGCCTTGAAATTGACAGCTACATGCAGATGCGCTTTCCGAAAACAGCGTCATGGTCAGAAGCACTGCCGCGCACAACAAATAACGCACCATCACCCCTCCTTAAATCTTACAACGCCTTGACGATCTCCTCGCACATTTTCTTCGCGTCGGAGAACAGCATCATGGTGTTGTCGCGGAAGAAGAGTTCGTTCTGAACACCGGCGTAGCCGGAGGCCATGCCGCGTTTCACGAACAGCACCGTACCGGCGTTTTCAACGTCAAGGATCGGCATGCCGTAAATCGGCGATTGCTTGTCGGTCTTCGCGGCCGGGTTGGTGACGTCGTTTGCGCCGATGACGAAGGCAACATCCGCCGTACGGAATTCCGCATTGATGTCTTCAAGCTCGAAAACTTCGTCGTAAGGCACCTGCGCCTCGGCCAGAAGCACGTTCATGTGCCCCGGCATACGTCCCGCAACGGGATGAATGGCGTATTTCACTTCGACGCCTTCTGCTTTCAGCTTGTCGGCCATTTCCTTCAATGCGTGCTGCGCCTGCGCCACCGCCATTCCGTAGCCGGGAACGATGATCACCTTATTGGCGTTTTTCATCACAAACGCGGCGTCGTCAGCGGAGCCCTGCTTCACGGGGCGTTCCTCACCGTCACCGCCGCCCGTCATAGCGTCCTCTCCCCCGAACCCGCCGAGGATAACGGAAATGAACGAGCGGTTCATGCCCTTGCACATGATGTAGGAAAGGATCGCGCCAGAAGAACCAACGAGCGCGCCCGTGATGATCAGCGCCATGTTTTCAAGCGTGAAGCCGATACCGGCTGCCGCCCACCCCGAATAGGAGTTCAGCATCGAGACCACCACCGGCATGTCCGCGCCGCCGATGGGAATGATGATGAGGAAGCCGAGGATGAACGCCGCCAGCGTTAACAACAGGAATGTCGTCGATGACTGCTCGAACGTCATCAGCATTCCCATCATGAGCAGGATAAACAGCCCCAACCCGAGGTTTATGGAATGCCGGAACGGCAACAAGATCGGTTTGCCCGACATCCGGCCCGCGAGCTTGGCATAAGCAATTACAGACCCTGAAAATGTGATCGCCCCGATGGCGACGCCGAGCGACATTTCAATGATCGACTGCAAGTGAATGTGGCCGGGTTCACCAATCCCAAATGCCTTCGGCGCCAAAAACGCCGCCCAGGCGATGAACACAGCTGACATACCAACAAGCGAGTGAAAGAAAGCCACGAGCTGCGGCATGTCCGTCATCTTCACCTTGCGAGCGATGAAGGCGCCCGGAACCGCGCCCGCCGCGACCGCGAGGATAACCAGCACCCAAGTGCCGAAACCCTTGTTTTCGAGCACAAACAGTGTGGTCAAGACGGCAATACCCATGCCGATCATGCCGAAGCGGTTGCCCTCCCGCGCTGTTTCCGGCGAGGAAAGTCCGCGCAGGGCGAGAATGAAAAGAATGCCTGAAGCGACGTAGAGGAGCGCTGGTAAATTATCCGCCATGTCCGCCTACCGCTCTTTCTTTTTGTACATCGCGAGCATTCTCTGCGTGACTAAAAACCCGCCGAAAATGTTGACGCTGGCCAGCGCCACGCCCGCGAAGCCTAAAAATTTCGACCAACCGCCCGCTTGCGATTCGGCAAGATCGGCGCCGAGCGCGATCAACGCGCCAACAATAACAACGGAAGAAATGGCGTTGGTCACAGACATCAGCGGCGTATGCAGCGCTGGCGTAACGGACCAGACGACGTAGTAGCCGACGAAAATCGCCAGAATGAAAATGGTCAGAAGAAAAACGAAATCCGATATCGGGCTCGATGCGGCGATGATCGCAAGCTGATCGGCGATGGCGCGCGCCTGCTCCGCCGCTGTGGTCGCCGCCTCTGCATTGCCGCTGGCGTTCGCCGCCGCAGCTTCCGCGGCCTGCGCCGCCTGTTCGGCAGCCTGTGCGGCTTCTTCAACCTGTTCGCGTTTATCCTGCATAGCCAAAAGGCTCCCTTTCGAGGATTAGTCGTTCTTCTCTTCGCCGTCTGCTGCATCGTCCTCTGCAGCATCATCGACCACCGCTTCCGGTTCAAGTGTCATCTCTTCAGCCTGTTCGGCGGCCGGTTCCCGTTTTACTTCTTCAAACGCCGGATGGACGATTGCGCCGTCGCGGGTGAGCGCGACGCCCTTGATGATCGCGTCCTCAGGATCGGCGACGAAAGCATTCGTTTCCTTGTCGTAAAACGCCGAAACGAAATTATAGATGTTGCGCGCATAAAGACTTGAGGCGTCTGCCGCCAAACGTCCCGGCACGTTTTTGAACCCGAGAATGGTGACGCCCCCGGTTTCAATCGCTTCGCCAGCGCGCGACAGCTCCACATTGCCGCCCGCTTCGACCGCGAGGTCGACTACCACCGACCCTGCCTTCATACCCTGAACCATGTCCGCGCTGACGAGTTTCGGCGCCGGCCGGCCGGGGATCAACGCCGTCGTGATGACGATGTCCTGTTTCTTGATATGCTCGGCTACGAACTCGGCCTGACGCTTCTGGAAGTCTTCCGACATTTCCTTGGCGTAGCCGCCTTCGGTCTCGGCTTCCTTCATGGCTTCTTCGTCGACGGTGACGAATGTCGCCCCGAGGCTTTCAACCTGTTCTTTCGCCGCAAAGCGAACATCCGTTGCTGAAACCACAGCGCCGAGACGGCGCGCCGTTGCAATCGCCTGCAACCCTGCAACGCCGGCGCCCATAATGAACACTTTCGCCGCGGCAATCGTGCCCGCCGCGGTCATCATCATCGGCAGCGCGCGGCCATAATAAGCGGCGGCGTCGATCACCGCTTTGTAGCCTGCAAGGTTCGATTGGGATGACAGCACATCCATTGACTGCGCGCGCGTGATGCGCGGCATCAAATCCATGGCCATGGCGTCAACGCCAAGGCGCGCATAGGAACCGATCGAATCCGGATCATTGAACGGCGAAAGGATGGCAACCAGTTTCGAACCGCGGCCAACGACGCGAAGTTCTTCGCTTGACGGCGCCAGTACTTTTATAACGAGTTCCGCGTTTTGCGTGGCGTCTGCAGCACTGGGGCTGATGTCGGCGCCCGCGTCGCGAAAAGCATCGTCGGAAAAGCGCGCGCCCTCTCCCGCACCTGACTGCACTGAGACAGAGGCGCCAAGGCCGACAAACTTCTTGACTGTTTCAGGGGTCGCCGCAACCCGGGTTTCGCCGGACCGCGTTTCTTTCAGGACGGCAATTTTCATCGAGCCTCCGGGAGCGCGAAAACCTCACGCCAGTGTGTCAGGAATTAGTGATGGGCGAAGAAGATTTTCACAATGATATGCGAGAAGATGTAGACAGCGACACCCGCGAGAATTGAAAGTAGAACGCCGTTCGCCATAACAAGGCTGGTGAACATCATAGTCAGGCCGAGCGCGCCCGGCACGCCGACTTCCGTCGCGGCGCCCATAATGCCTTCGTAAGATTTCTTGTGTTCTTCAGCGTCTGCCAGTTGTTGCGTTGCTTCGTCAGTCATGGAAACCCCGTTGAATTTTTTCCAGTGTTTTGAAGGATTTCAGGGGCTTGGGCAAGACTTTCAGACCCCGAATCGCACGGGCCAGGCGCTTAAAAGCGTTCGTAACGTGGAGATAAACGCCATAGGCTGGTCCATCATTAGATGATGATACGCGTCAGGGATCATTACGAAGGGAGATCGTCCACGCGCCTGTTCCTGCAAGTGGGCGATCCCGTCGCCCTGTGCGAACATGGATTTTTCCCCATAGATGAATGCCAGCGGGCAGCGCGCAGCGCGTAGCAAATCCCGCTCGAAGTGAATTTCGAACCCGTCTTTTTCGCCCGGGTCGAATTTCCAGGTCCAGCCCTCTCCGCCATCGGACGCCGGCGCGCGGCGAAGCCCTTCTCGAGCGATATAATCTAACAGGTAGAGATGCTCGCCCGGTTGATTTGGCAACAGCCTGAAACGGGTGATCGGTTCTTCCTTCGTTTGATAGACATGTGCGCTGCGTTTTTGCTCCGGATTTGCGGGCTTCGCCTTTATGACCGTATAGCCCTCATGCGGATCCGGCACGCCAAGCGGGGAATCGACCACAACGGCGCCGCCGAGCTTTTCGCCCTCACGCTCCACCGCCGCCAGCGTCACCCAGCCGCCGAAACTGTGCCCGACGACAATCGGCCTGCCCCGGCTCGCCAAACCTGCCTCGTCAATCACCGCAAAAACTTCGCTGACCAGAAGGTCGAGGGAATATTTATCGCGCCAGTCGGAATCGCCCATTCCCGACAGGTCCAGAGCCGCGACCCGGCGGTCCTGCGCGAAAAACGGTGCAAACGGCCGCCACCAGTTCCGGTGCGCGCGCCCGCCATGGACAAACAAAAGCCCGCGCCGCCCCTCCTCGCCCCAGGCGGAAAACCGGATGCGCGCGCCATTGACTGTCACCGCGCCTTCTTCGGACGGCGTCGCAATCGCCTTATCGAACCACTCAGGCGCGGGCGGTTTTGCGCCTTCAAGATCAGCGAGAGGCCGGATCAGGGCTTCGGGTTTTTTGGCGTTGTTATCGGACATGAGCTTCGATTCTTAGGTTAACAGCTTTCGATAGCTCATCCGCAAGCCTTACGCAAAGCCCTGATTTCGGACTCCTCGCCAGGGTAAATAAAACCTTAATTCGTCAGACTACAAACAAACTGGCCTCTCGGCTCAAAAACCGTATCGGAATGACACGGTTTTAAACCGTTCTTTACTCAAATAGCCGAGGGTCGCGAGGCAATATTTCAGTTTCAGAAAGGCTCGCCTAAAAATGGTGAACACGATTTTAATCGTCGATGATGATCCCACACAGCGCCGACTCATGCGCGCCGTATGCGAAAAAGCGGGCTATCCGGTTTTACAAGCCGACAGCGGCGAGAATGCATTGTCGCTTCTGCAAAGCCAGCAAGGCGCCGACGTTGCGTTGATCATGCTGGACTTACGCATGCCCGGTCTTGGCGGCATGGAAACATTGAAACGGGCGAAATCCTATCGCGAAGAATTGCCGGTAATCGTCCTCACTGCACAGGGCGGTATTGATACTGTTGTCGAAGCCATGCAGCTCGGCGCTGCAGACTTCTTTGTTAAACCTGCTTCGCCGGAACGCGTCATTGTTTCCATCCAGAATGCCCTCAACATTACAACGCTCAAAGGCGAAGTCTCGCGCCTTAAGCGAAAGCGTGACGGCGCCATGGGTTTCAAGGATCTCGTTGGCGACTCCACCGCCTTGCGTCATGTGATGAAACTTGGCGAACGCGCGGCGGCGTCGAACATTCCGATCCTGATTACCGGTGAGTCCGGCACGGGCAAGGAAATGATCGCCCGCGCGATTCAAGGGTCTTCGGACCGCTCAGGTCGTCCGTTCATCACCGTCAACTGCGGCGCCATTCCGGAAAACCTCGTCGAAAGCATCCTGTTCGGTCACGAAAAAGGATCTTTCACCGGCGCGTCCGCGAAACATACCGGCAAGTTTCAGGAAGCCGATGGCGGTACGATCTTTCTCGACGAAGTGGGCGAGCTGCCCGCCGACATGCAGGTGAAGCTCCTGCGTGTTCTGCAGGAAGGCGAAGTCGACGGCATCGGCGCCAAGCGCCCGACAAAAGTCGACGTTCGCGTCATCTCCGCCACCAACCGCGATCTTGGCGAAGAAGTGAAAAACGGCGGCTTCCGCGAAGACCTGTACTATCGTCTCAATGTATTTCCGGTCGAGGTGCCGTCCTTGCGCGAACGGCGCGAAGACATTCCGGCGCTGATCGATCACTTCATCCAACGCTACAACGCCGAGGAACGCCGGGACGTGCGTGGCGTACGCCACGAAGTGATGGAAGTGCTCACGGCTTTCAACTGGCCGGGCAATGTCCGTCAACTTGAGAACACGATCTTCCGCGCTGTGGTGCTGGCCGAAAACCCGTATCTTTCGGCCGAAGATTTCCCGCTGCTGGCCGACGCATTCGCCGAAGCCGGCATCGAGGCGGGACCGCCCCTGATGGCCGAAAACGAATTCGAATGCAGGGATGTTGCCGCGTCAAACCCGATGCCGCCTTCAGTGAGCAATGCGGATAGCGAAGCGGTTACGATTTTCGACCGCGAGGGGCATTTGCGCTCGCTGCAGGAGATCGAAAAGGATCTCATCCAGGTGGCGATTGAAACCTATGAAGGCAAAATGTCGGAAGTCGCCCGCCGCCTCGGCATGGGGCGTTCGACGCTTTACCGGAAACTTCGCGAACACGATCTTGAAGTAAAGCGCGCGAGCTGACTTTTTTCGCCTCCTCACCCGCTTGTGGGGGAAGAATGCTCGCTTATTCTCCGATCGCCGACAGGTAAAGATCGAGCAAGGCTTCCTGTTCCTGGCGGTCGGCGCGATCCATTTTTCTGATGCGGATAACCTGCCGCAGGATTTTTACATCATAGCCCTCGCCTTTGGCTTCGGCGTAGACTTCCTTGACGTCGTTCATGATCGCCGCCTTGTCTTCTTCAAGGCGTTCAACGCGTTCGATAAACGATCGCAGCCTGTCCGCTGCAATAGTGGTTGCGCCTTCTACACTCGCCGATCCGTCCGCCACGCGCTGCTCCTTCGCATTTTATCAGGGTGCGGATTATGTGTCCGCTTGTTCGACCCATAGGAATAGAAAGCGGCGGCGCGCGCGCCAAGCGCAATCAGCGCGAATGTGGAAAACTAAATCTCTTGACCGTCAAGTTCGCGGCGCAGGACGCGGGCGCGCTGGCGCGCGTTTTCATCATGCGGGTTCCATTCGAGAACCTTCTGGAACATGTCATAAGCGTCGCGTTTTTCCCCGCCGGCGAGCAGCAGTTCGGCGAGCGTCGAGCGCACCTCGAAATGACGCGGCTCAAGCTCCAGCGCTTTCATGAAATCCTGGATGGCGCCGGTGCGGTCGTCGGCTGTGAGGCGTAACTCGCCGCGCAGCGCATAGCCCTGGGCGAAATTCGGCGCGAGGCCGACCACATGATCGAGCAACGTCAGCGATAGGTCGAAGGCCCCATTTTCGGCGCTCAGCTCCGCCCGGGCGTAAAGCAGGTCCACCGTGTCGCTCGGCGCGTCGGCCCATATTTCGATGATCCGGCCGATATTCTCCTCGGCGCGGAGCGCATCGCCCACCCGGAGCTCCTCGAAAAGCGCATCGAGGCGCGGATCGGTCTGATCCGCAGCAGCGGGGCCCATCATCCCCGCCATCAACGCCACTACGCAAAAAAGCCTTCGCATGAGCGAAAGCTTAAGGGTCAAACCCTTAAAATCCAAGGAAATTTCGCGAATACCGGCGTGAAAAGAGGTTAAGCCTGCTTCGCCTTGAAGCGCCGCTGGGTCTTGTTGATCACATAGACGCGGCCCTTGCGGCGAACCACGCGGCAGTCTTTATGCCGGTTCTTCAACGACTTAAGGGACGAGCGGACTTTCATGACCAAATGCCTTTTCGGACGCCTTGCGGAGGCGTTTTGCGGTTGCGAGCGGCGGGAAATAGTCAAAGGCGGGGTTAAAGTCAACGGGGCTGCGGATCCTCGCGCCGCGAATCTTCCTCACCCGTGCGCGAAGGCGCACAATAAAAAAGACGCGCCCTTCAGCGCGAGGCGGGGGAGATGGCCCGCAGTGCCCGAAGGGGCCGCCCCCATCGCCTCCCCGGATCAAGTCCGGGTCGGCACTTCCCCCGTAAACGGGGGAAGAGACACGACGTTCCGATTCATCCGGACCCGATTTCCCACGGCCCGACCGTGGGGTCCAGAAAGCGGTGACATCCTCATGGACGCCACGATCAAGTCGTGACGAGTCGCGGAATGGAATGCCTCCCCGTTCCGATGCCGTTCTGACAGCGCATCGTCTTCTTTTCATGTCCCCCGGTCATCCCGGTCTCCGAGCCGGAATCCAGCTTGCCCACGCCCCAACCACGCCGCGGGTCATCCGAACCATCAAGTTACGGCAGCGCTTATCGCCTCTCCGTATCCGGACTGCCGCGCAGTCTAAGGCCGCCGGAAAACCCCGTGGATAGATATCCCCCATGTTTTTTTCCGTGGCATCATGAAACTGGGACGGTGCGCGCCACCTTGGCTGCCGAATTGAAATCTCCACCAAATCGGTCATTTTAGACAATATTGACTTGATCGACCCTACGCTCCAAGGCAGCGTAAGCTTCTGCACCGTCATGTGAAAATTTTTCACGAGGTGTTTTTTAGGGCGCAAAATTCCAAAGGGAGGATACATGTTAAAATTGGGAAGGGGCGAAAACCTTCTCGCTGTCGCTTCGGTGGCGGCGATGAGTGTTTTCGGAGCTAGCGGAGCCGCAGCGCAAGGCCTGGCGCTCGGTCAAGAAAAGGCCGAAATTTTGCGGAACACTTCCGACTTGAGCGCAGCGCGCGGGGCGAACGCAAGAGAACGCGTTCAAAGCCTACTCGCTGCACGAGGCAAAGACCGTGCGACGCAGCGTTCAATCGAACTATTAAGCGTACATCCAGGCGTTAACGGCGCCTCTTTCGCGCGCTTTGAACAACGCATCGACGGTCTTCGCGTCCATGGCGGCTACGCAAAAGCGGCTTTCAACGCCGACGGCGAGTTGATTCATTTCATCGAGCGGCTGGCGCCGGCTGGCGGGCGCATTGGGAGGCCGACGCTGGGGGATGCCGAAGCTTTGCGCATCGCGATTGACCAGACTTTTGGCGCAAGCGTCAGCACGCCCGGTCTCGCCCGCAAAGAGGGCGCGGTCGCTACTTTCGCCGACGATGACTTCTTTTTCAAAGGTCCGTCCGTTGAGCGGGTTATCATTTCGCGCGGCGGCACGCTGGAAGAAGGATTTCTCGTCGAGACATGGTCCGATGCCGGCAACCTTCTTTATCACACGGTGGTGGACGGCGTCGGACGCGTCGTCTCTTCTGAACTTCGCACGGCGGAAGACAGCTACAATATTTTTCCTGACCATCCGGGCGTAACAAACCAGACAATCGTCAGCGGTCCCGGCGCCGGCAATGCGCAATCGCCGAACGGCTGGCTTTCGGGCTCGCAAACAAGCCTTGTGATCCAGGGCAACAACGTGTCCGCCTATCTCGACCGCGATGCGAACAATTCGCCGGACGGCGGCGGCGTCTCTGTCACGGATGGAAACTTCCTTGCAGTTGCGAATTTGGGTCAGGAGCCGACGACCTTCCAGAATCAGGAAGTTGCTGTCCAGAACCTGTTCTATTTCAACAACGTCATTCACGATACGCTTTACACGCACGGATTTGTTGAAAGCGTCGGCAATTTCCAGGTAGACAATTTCGGCAATGGCGGGAATGGCGGCGACCCCGTTCTTGCTGAAGCGCAGGACGGTTCCGGCACGAATAACGCCAATTTCGCTACGCCTTCCGACGGCTCGTCCGGACGCATGCAAATGTATTTGTGGACCACGACCTCCCCTGGCCGCGACGGCGACGTGGATAGCGACATCATCTGGCACGAATACGGTCACGGCCTGACATGGCGGATGATCGGCTCCATGTCGGGCGCCGTTTCGGGCGCCATTGGCGAGGGCATGTCAGACGTGCTTTCGATCATCCAGAATGACAATGATGTCGTCGGCGAATACTCCACCAACGATCCGCTCGGAATCCGATCCGAGGCATATACCGGCTATTCGCGGACTATCGGCGATTTCAGCGGCTCGTCGGTTCATTTCGACGGTGAGATTTACGCGGCGACGATCTGGTTTTTGAAAAGCCTGTACAGCAACGACGATCAGCTCATGACGGATCTTGTGCAGGGTATGAACTTCACGCCTTCAGGTCCGGACTATATGGAAATGCGCGACGGCATCATTTCCGCCGTGAATGCCCGGAGCGGCGATAACTGTCCGGTCTGGGAGGCGTTCGCTAATTTTGGCATGGGCGAAGGGTCAGCAATGGACGTCAGAAGCCGCGGCCCATTCAACTCTAGAGTGACGGTAACTGAGTCGTTTTCGGTTCCATCATCCTGCTCGGGCGGCGGCAACAATCCACCAACTGCATCATTCGATGATAGTTGTACTGACCTGACTTGTTCCTTCACCGATCAATCGTCTGACAATGACGGTTCAATTGTTTCGTGGGCATGGAACTTTGGCGACGGCGGAACATCGTCATCGCAAAATCCTTCACATACATACAGCGCAGACGGGACCTATACTGTTGAGCTGACCGTCACAGACGACGATGGCGCTGCCGCGACAACCTCGACAACTGTAACCGTCTCGGATGGCGGTGACCCGGGCGGCGATTTCACGCTTGCGTCGTCGGGATTTAAAGTCCGCGGCGTTCACCATATCGACCTGAACTGGTCAGGCAGCGCTGGCGGTCAGGTCGATGTTTACCGAAACGGCAGCCTTGTCGCGACCGTTGGCGGTTCGAGCTACACCGACAATACGGGCGCCAAGGGCGGCGGCGCCACCTATTCTCACCAGGTTTGCGATGCAGGCACGTCAACCTGCTCCAACACGACAACGACATCCTTTTAAGAGGGTTGTCTTATCGAGAACCCGCCGCGGCCAAGCCGCGGCGGGTTCTTTTATATCGTCGAAAAGATCATAGGGTGATTGAACCGCACCCTCACCCCCGCTCGCTCTCAATATAATCATCCACCACGCGCTCCAGCACGGTCATGGGCACGTTGCCGCTAAGGAGGAGAGCGTCATTGAAGCGGCGGAAGTCGAACTTGTCACCCAGCGCCATTTTCGCTTTTTGGCGCAAGCGCACGATCGCCGAATGGCCGACCTTGTAGCCGCAGGCCTGGCCCGGCCATGAACAATAGCGGTCGACCTCGCCCTGAACTTCGTCAGGGTTCGAGCCGTTATTGACCACGAAAAAGTCGATCCCCTGCTGTCGCGTCCAGCGCTTTGCGTGCAGGCCGGTATCGACGACGAGGCGGCAGGCGCGAAACGCCAGCGATTGTAAATAGCCGAGACGCCCCACGGGGAAGTCGTCGTAAACGCCAAGCTCGTCGGCGATCTGTTCGGCGTAAAGCGCCCAACCTTCCGAGTACGCATTAAACGCCAGCAGCGAACGGATCAGCGGCTGTTTAAACGTATATTCCCCCTGCCAGACATGGCCGGGGATCGCCTCGTGATAGGTCAGGTCCTGCAGCGTGAATGTCCGGTGGAGGTCTGTGTCGCGCAAATTGATCCAGAACTTGCCGGGCTGTTTGCCGTCGACGGAACCCGCGCCGCCATAAGCGCTCGGCGCGCCCGCTTCAACTTCCTGCGGGATGCGCGTGACTTCCAAAAAGCCGGGCACGAGCGTTTCGAAGGCTTGCGGCGTCAGCGCGCGGATCTCTTCGATCTTTTCGTGGATGAACGCCATGATTTCCGCGCGGCCTTCATCCCCTTCAGCGAATTTGTAACGCGGATCGTCATAGAGCGCGGTCATGCGCGCGCCCACGGGGCCGTCCGTATAACCGACGGACTTAAGGATCACTTCCATCTCAGCATGGAGCTTCGCGAGCTCTTCGCGCCCCAGCTCATGCACTTCATCGGGGCTCATGGTGGTGGTCGTCGCGGCTTTCAGCGCCCATGTATAGTAAGCTTCGCCATCGGGCTGCGCCCATACCCCGGCGCTGTCCGTGGCGCGCGCCTCCAGCGCTTCGAGGGCGGCGATCTGGCGGTCAATGGCGGGCGCAATCTTTTCAGCTGCGATGACGGCGGCATCAACCGCGTAATCGCCGTCCATCTCAGATGTGCGGGAAGCGAGCGAGGTGACGACGCCCCATTGCTCCGGCGGCGCGGCGCGCCCGGCGCGCAACTGCGTCAGCGTTTTCGCCATCAAAAAGTCCGGCAGGATGACGCCGCGCTCTCCATCTGTGGCGACGCGCTCCGTCTCGCCATCGAGTTGCGCGGCGTAGCTTTCGAGACGCGCGAGATAGGCGCCGGCGTCTTCAGCGGTTTCGATAGAGTGCGAAGAGTCCAGCACGAACGGAATTTCCGTGAATGCGCCGACATTCTGCGCCACCACATAAGGCGACGGGCGGTAGGACCAGTTGGAATTCAGGATCGCCATGTCGCCATAGGGAAAGTCGAATCCTTCCGCCGCGGTTTCGAACACGGTGCGGATAACGTCGATGTGGAGCGCGTCGCCCGGCGCCATGGTTGCCGTATCGGCCTTATTCAGGCGCGCGAGCATGCTGCGCACGCTTTCTTCAATCGCCGTCTGTCCCGCCGCCGAACGATCGGTCAATTGCGATTTCAACACGCTCCGTGCGCCGGTATCAACGCCGGCGCTGGACGCGCTTTCGGGATAGGCGTTGAGAATAAGATCGGTAATTTCGTCAAGAAGGTTCCCTTCGGCTTCCGCTGGACCACCAGAGGAACATCCGGGCAGAACCGAGATGGCCGCGGTTGCGGCGGAGGATTGAAGAAGCGTTCGGCGCGACAATTTCATGGGAGCTCCCCTTGAATTATTTTGTGCGCACCGTGCCGCAAGGCAGGGGAGATTGCAATTCGCCATGACCATTGGCCCACGGCAATCGACGTCTCGCCCCATGCGAAGTATTAAAAGCCGTGTTATAAATGTCGCGTCGCAACGTTACGGGAATGAAAATGGGGCCTCATCGCCGTCAGTTCATTGTCGCGGGCGCCGGGGCGTTGCTGTCCGGATGTTCGCTGACGGGCGGTTCTGAACGACTTGGCTTTGCACCAGCCCCGCCGATCCGGCGCTTGCAATTGTCGCCGGACCGGTTGATCAAAATTACGGTCTGTACACGTCCTTTTCGCCCGGCTGGACCGCGGCTTGAGTCGGAAACGATGGACGGCAAGCTTGTTGTTCACAATTACGGCCATGGGGGGTCGGGCTGGTCGCTGTCATGGGGCTGTGCGAATGAAGCGACATCGCTCGCACTTTCCGGCGGCGTCAAGAATGTCGCCGTCATCGGCGCCGGGGTGATGGGGCTTACCACCGCTTTGCGCCTTGCGGAGAGCGGCGCGACCGTCACTATCTATGCGAAAGAGTTTCCGCTGGAGACACGCTCGGCGCGCGCGACCGGCGTGTGGTCGCCGTCGAGCCGGATCGGCCTTGCCGGCGATATCGGCGCCGGTTTTGAGGATCGCTGGGAAGGCTGGGCGCGCGCATCATACGCGAGCCATCAGCACTTTGTCGGCGCCGCTGCGGAGCCGGTGGAATATGCGCGGCAATTTTACTTGCCGGATGGTGAAGTATCGATGCCGGCGAGCCATGACTTCCTGCATCTTGACCGGCGGCTGCGCGGTCTTGCGCCGTCATGGTCGGGCGTGCCGGCGGGCGAACACCCCTTCCCCGTTGAAGGCGTTCGCAGCGGGCTGATCATGACCTTCAACGTCGCGAGTTACGCCGAGCGGCTGACGCGTGATTTTCTGTTGCACGGCGGCCGTATGGTGCGCCGTGAATTTCCCGATCGCACAGCTATCTTGAGCCTGCCGGAAACCGTCATCGTCAACTGCACCGGCTATGAGGCGAAAAAGCTGTGGGCCGATGAGAGTCTTGTTCCCGTCCGTGGGCAGATCAACTGGCTGGCGCCGCAGCGCGAAGCGAGATACGGACTCAATTACAACGGCGTTTTTGTTATTTCCCGCCGCGACGGCGTGGTCGTTCAGTACATCGGCCCCAATGACGATTGGGGATTTGGCGACGAAGACGAAACGCCTGACCGGAACGAAATGACAAACGCGCTTGAGACGATCGCGCCGTTATTTGCGTAACGGCTGCTCAGACAGCACGCCCGAGCGCGCCGCCAACAATGTCAGGCGCCAAATTGTCTAAAAGTATCGGGTAAACGCCGTCCACGCCCATGACCCAGGCGACCGGTTCGGCGAACAGCGGCGCGAAGGCGCGGTCGAGAATATTCAGCCCGCCTGTATAGGCGCCCATGGCGGGCATCACCATCCGGTCAGCGCCCCCATTCCCGGAAGAGACAGCAAAGCAACGCCGGCGCAAGGTCCGCCCCTCACTGATGACGCGCGCGCAAGGGTGAAGGTGTCCGGCAATTTCTCCGGGGACCGCGCGCGGTTCCGGTTCGTGACGAAAGGTGAGCGCGCCGATTTGAGTTTCCACTTCGCATGGCGCCGAAAATCGAATTGGCGGTTCGGGATCATGATTGCCGAGAATCCACAGCCACTCGGCGCTGCGCATCAGCGCTTCAAGCGTCGCCGCATCGTCTTCATCGATACGCGTTTCCGCCTCTTCGTCGTGAAACGCGTCGCCGAGGGAAATCACGCGCTTCGGCGCGAATTTGCGGATCAGCGCCCCAAGGCGCATCAGCGTCGTGCGCGTATCGTAAGGCGGCAGCATCACGCCGCGCGCCGCAAAGCTCGACCCTTTTTCAAAATGCAGATCGGAAACGATCAGCGTTTCCTCCCGCGCCCAGTAGGCCGCGCCGAGGGGATCGGGGGTTAGGATTTCGCCGTTGAGAAGGATCGTTTGCATGGCGCGAAGATGGCGGATTTCTGGTCGGGAGGAAAGTACCGCTCACCCCGGCGAAAGCCGGGGCCCAGCTAAAAAATAATGCCGGGCTAAGCCCGTCTTTTTACACATAGACTGGGTTCCGGCTTGCGCCGGAATGAGCGGGAAAACGAAAAGATTCACCCGCCCATCGCCGCGGCAATCAAATCATCCGACGCCGCTTTCAGCATTTCTTCCGACGCCGATTTCGCGACGGTTTCGCGCCCGATTTCGAGCATTACCGGCACCGCGAGCGGCGAGACGCGCGCCAAGGGCGACGTCACCACCCGTCCCTTGGCGCGCGTCAGCATCGCCTGCAGGCGCCCCACATCCATAAAGCCGCCCGCCGCATCATCCCACGCCGCGCGCAGCAGCAGATGATCGGGCTCGTGTTCGCGCAACACGTCGTAGATGAGATCGGCTGAGAACGAGACCTGGCGCCCGGTCTTTTCCTGTCCGGGATATTTCTTTTCGATCAGTCCGGCGATGGTGGCGCAGTTGCGGAAGGTGCGTTTCATGACGATGGCGTCGGCGGTCCATTCCTCCAGGTCGTCGCCAAGCATGTCTTCGTCGAACAGCGCCGCCATGTCGACATCCGACATGTCCTTGCGCGACCAGACCGACAGCGCGTATTCGGTTGGCACGAAACCAATGGGCTGTTTGCCGAGCCGTTCCAGCCGCCGCGTCACCAGCATGCCGAGCGTCTGGTGCGCCAGCCAGCCTTCGAATGGATAGCAGACAAGGAAATACCGGTTCTTGTAAGGGAAAGTTTCGACGAGCAGTTCATCGGGCTTCGGGATCAGCGCCACTTCGCGCTGTTTTTCCAGCCAGTCGCGGACCTGTTCCGGATAGGCTTTCCAGCTTTGCGTATCGTAAAGCATGTGCCGGACGCGATCCGCGAGATAGGTCGACCACGGGAACTTGTTGCCGCCCCAGCTGGGCAGGCGCGGCGATTCATGCACGGTGCGCGTCACCACCGCATCATTTCCCTGAATGCTTTCTAGCCGCAGAACTTCCCCGGCGAAATAGAACGCATCCCCGATATTGATGGTTTCGAAAAAATACTCCTCAATGGAGCCAAGTTTACGGCCCGGACGGTTCGGCCCGCGCGCTGAGGCCAAGCGGATGTTGATTTCCGCGGCCGCCGTGATCGTGCCCACATTCATCTTGTATTGCTGCACGGCGCGCTTGTCGCGCACGCGGTATTTGCCTTCCGCCGTTTTGACGATGCGGCGATAGCGTTCGTAGCGTTTGAGCGCATAGCCGCCCGTCGCGACAAATTCGACGGCGTCGTTGAAATCCTTGCGCGGCAGATCGGCGTAAGGCGACGCGGAACGGATTTCATTGAACAGATCGTCCGGCGCGAAAGGCTCGGCGCAGGCCATGCCGAGAATGTGCTGCGCCAGAACGTCGAGCGTTCCCTTTCGCGGCGGCTCGCCGTCAAGGACGCCCTCCTCTATCGCCTGCTTCGCGGCGATGCATTCAAGCACTTCCATGCGGTTCGCTGGCGCCAGCAGCGCGCGCGAGGGTTCGTTCATGCGGTGATTGGCGCGACCGATGCGCTGCGTCAGGCGCGAGGCGCCCTTGGGCGCGCCCATCTGGATCACCAGATCCACATCGCCCCAGTCGATGCCGAGATCGAGCGTGGAAGTGCAGACAACCGCGCGCAGATCGCCGCGCGTCATGGCCGCTTCGACTTTTCGGCGGCGGTCAACCTCCAGCGAACCGTGATGCAGCGCGATGGGAAGGTTGTCGTCGTTCAGCTTCCACAGCGACGCGAACGTAATCTCCGCCTGGCTGCGCGTGTTGACGAACACCAGCGTCAATTTTGACTGCCTGATCTTTTCGTAGACTTGGCCGAACGCATGGCGGCCAGTATGCCCCGACCATGGAATGCGTTCTTCTGAAAACATCACATCGATCTGCGGCGTCGCGCCGGAACGCCCTCGGATCAGCTTCGCAGATTTCACACCTTCGACATTCTGCGGCGTCAAATAGTCGATCAACGGTTTGGCGTCCGGCACCGTGGCGGATAACCCCGAAAAGCGCACATCCGGCGCGAGCGCGCGTAACCGCGCCAAGGCGAGCGACAACAAATGTCCGCGTTTGTTTGGAATAAGTGCGTGCAGTTCGTCGAGGATGACGCGTTTCAGTCCCTTGAAATATGCACGCGCATCCGGCGACGCGATCAGGATCGAAAGGCTCTCCGGCGTCGTCATCAGTATGTCCGGCGGCTGGTATTTCTGTCTTTGACGACGTGCTTGCGGCGTGTCGCCGGTGCGGGTTTCGATGGCGATGTCGAGCCCCATTTCGCGCACCGGCGTTTCCACATTGCGGGCAACGTCCACCGCCAGCGCTTTCAGGGGCGAGATATAAAGCGTGTGCAGGCGATTTGTTGGCGGCGCGCCTCGCTCGCTCAGTTCAACAAGGCTCGGAAGAAAACCCGCGAGCGTCTTGCCGCCGCCGGTCGGCGCAATCAGCAGGAACGACAGCCCCTCGCGATCAGCCTTCAAACATTCGAGCTGATGCGGGCGCACAGCCCAACCGCGCGATGCGAACCAGTTGATAAAGGCGCTCGGTATTTGCGTTTTCGATTTTAGGCTTGCCGTCATAAAGCCGACCATAAACCGGCCAGCAAGAAACTACACGTCGCTTGCGAATGGTGAAAATGGCCAGTCTTACTTCCCGCGGCAATCCCCCGCGGCGAGCGCCGCCATTTCCGCGGCGTAGCGCTCGTCAACGGGCAGGAATTTCTGCTGGTCTTCATCCCAGGCTTCGACGCCGCCGGTCTTGATGTCGTAGACCCAGCCATGGAGTTGCACGTCGCCCTTTTTGATGCGCGCGGCGACGCTCGGATGGGTTTTCAGATGTTCAAGCTGCAGCCTGACGTTCTCTTCAAGCAGCAGCGCCATGCGTTCATCTTCGCTCAGTCCCTCGCTGTTCTGGTCGACGTAATCGAGGGCGCCTTGCGCATGGGCGAGCCATTCGCGCACATGCGGCAACGTCTTCAACAATTCGGGCTTGAGCGCGCCTTCCATGGCGCCGCAGCCGGTATGCCCGCAGATGACGATATGCGGCACGTTCAGCGCCGCCGCGGCGAATTCGATTGATGCGGTAATGCCGCCGGCGTTCACCACATGGGGCGGCACGATATTTCCCGCGTTACGCACGATGAAAAGCTCGCCCGGCTCCGTCTGGGTGATCATCGCTGTTTCGATGCGTGAATCCGAACAGGTGATGAACAGCGCTTCCGGCGACTGGCCGTGGCTTAGTTTTTCGAACAGCGCACGTTTTTCCGGAAAGACCTCGTTCTGGAAACGAACAACGCCAGCGGCGAAACGGGGCATCGGAAAACTCCTTCAGAACTGAAAAGGGCCAGCGCAAGGTTTACGCCGGCCCAGTTCAAAATCAAGTTGCGGCAAGGCGTTAAATATTCTGCGCGCTCACCATGGCGAAGAGCATGGGGATCGACAACAGTGTGTTGGTTCTTGAAAACAGCATCGCCTTGCGGCCAGCTGCGGCTTTCGCATCCGCTGCAAGGTCCGGATACTTGTTGTCGATGTTCAGCGCCTTTTGCTGGTTCGGCCAGATGATGAACCATACGTTGAACCACATCACGATGCCGAACCACATGCCGACGCCGATCAGGACATTGCGGCGAACGGCGAAGCCTTCGGAAAGACCAATAGTCAAGGCGCCGACGAAGTAGTTGTTGAGAAGCGCCAGCAATAGCCCCGTGACGATGGTCGCCATGGCGCCCCAGCGGAACCAGAACAGCGCCTTGGGGGCGATATGCTTGCCGATCGCAGGTTTTTGATCATCCGGGATCGACGGCATCAGCGGGATCTGGACGAAGTTGAAATACCAAAGAAGGCCAATCCACATCACGCCGGAAAGGACATGCAGCCAGCGCATGAAAAACTGCCAGTACGGCATTCCAAACGTGCCGCCCATCATCATGTAAATAATTACAAGGATCAGCGCGACGACAAAGCCCGCGATCACCGTGTTGCGTAAATTCGATAGTAAGGCCGCCATTGGTCCCGTCTCCTATTCCTGTTTTGCTGCCCGGCAAACGCAACGCCCGCAATCTACCTTGAGCTATACCAGCCCAAGGCTCATGATTCCAATTATTTAGCACGCGAATCGGGGCGCTGTGACCAAAATCCTCGTGCTGTCAGATAGTTGTCACGTTCGACGAATCAGCGTGCCGGCCTAGCAGTTGTGATTCGCTCCCCGTCAATTCGCAGCAAGGCGCCCGCTTCCCAGATAAAAGTAATCGTGATACTGACCAAACCTTCCTTTCCCGGGGGCGGGCCTTTTCATGTTATTCAATTCACTGACCTTCCTGGTCTTCTTCGCGGTTGTGCTCGCGCTGCATTACGCGCCGTTTCCGTGGCGCGTGAAGAAATTCAACCTGCTGATCGCTAGCTACCTGTTCTATGCAGCGTGGAGTCCGCCTTTCGTCATCCTGCTCTGGATATCCACGGCTGTTGACTGGAAAGTCGCTCAATGGATTCACCGTTCTGACGGCAAAGCGCGTCGACGGATGTTTTTGATCATGTCGCTGGCGACCAACCTCGGCATCCTTGGTTATTTCAAATATGGCGGGTTCCTCTTGGAAAACTTCACCGCCGCAATGACCGCCATCGGCGTAAATTATCAGGCGCCGGACTGGAACATCATCCTGCCGGTGGGCATTTCGTTTTATACGTTCCAGACCATGGCCTACTCGCTCGATGTTTATTTAAAACGCGCTGAGCCTGCAAAGTCGCTTCTGGACTTTTCGTTGTTTGTCACATTCTTCCCGCAACTCGTTGCAGGCCCGATTGTGCGCCCGTCACAGCTCGTGCCTCAATTCGCCGAGCCGAAAAGGGCGTCGTCCCAGCAGCTCTATTGGGGCCTTGGTTTAATCACGATCGGGATGTTTGAAAAAATCGTCCTCGCCGACAGCTTTCTGGCGCCGGCTGCCGATGGCGCTTTCGGCGCCGCAGGCGCCCTCGCGCCTCTCGACGCGTGGACCGGCGTACTTGCATTTTCCGGCCAGATCTTTTTCGATTTCTCAGGCTATTCAACGATCGCCATCGGTACGGCCTTGTGCCTTGGGTTCTCGCTGCCCAATAACTTTCTTTACCCTTACGCAGCGATCGGTTTTTCTGATTTCTGGCGGCGCTGGCACATATCGCTTTCCACTTGGCTGAGGGATTATCTTTACATTCCACTCGGCGGCAACAAGCGCGGCCGGATCCGCACATATATCAACCTCTCTATTACAATGCTGCTCGGCGGCTTGTGGCACGGCGCCAGCTGGACGTTTGTGATCTGGGGCGGCCTGCACGGCCTCTATCTGAGCGTAGAGCGTTACTTGCGCGAGACGATCCCGGAGCAAGCATGGTTCCGTTCACTATGGTTCAAGATCGCCATGGCGTTGCTCACCTATTTTCTGATCAACATCACCTGGGTGTTTTTCAGGGCGCAAAGCTTCGATCAGGCGATGATGATGCTCGCATCCATGGCGGGTCTCGCGACCGAGCCGCAAAAGGTTCTCTATCTCAATGAGATTATTCCAGCGGCCATCGTCGTCTCAGGCATGGTGGCGACGCATTGGTATTTGCGCATGCGCACGATGGAAGACGTGATCGCCGCCACGCCGAAATGGCTGATCGGCGTCATCTGGACGTTCATGCTTTTCATGCTGATGATTACACAGGGGTCGGACAGTGCCTTCATCTACTTCCAGTTCTAAACCGCAGCTGGCCCGTCCGTTCGATGATGACGTCGTCAGGCGTCCGGTCCCTGATCGTCCGTGGCGTTTCCTTGCCGTTGCGGCGTTGCTTGCGACGCTCGCGCTCATGACCTGCTGGGAGGTTTACTGGCGCGCGCAATGGCATATCCCGGGAGATTTCAAAAACACGGCGTCCCTCTGGGCGCAGGAACGCCGCAAAGCGAAAGGCGATGCGACCGTGCTTATCGGTTCGTCGCGGATTTTCTTTGATATCGATCTGGATATCTGGGAAGAAAAATCCGGCATTCGTCCGGTTCAGCTTGCGCTTGAAGGCACGAGCCCGCAACCGGTGCTCTCCGACCTTGCAGCGGACAATGACTTTAACGGCACCGTCGTCGTCGGCGTAACGGCGCCGATTGCATTCAGCGGCTACGCCTATCGCGGCGACGTAATCGCCGAGGCGAACTCTGAGGCGCCGTTTGAAAGAGCCGGCCATGTCTTATGGATGCAGATTGATAAACTATTTGCCTATACGGACGAGATGACCCGGCCCAAGACGATGATTTTCAATGCGGACTTACCCTTACGCGAGGGCATGCGCCGGAGGATGCAACCACACAAGCTTGCGATCCACAATGCCGACAGAAACACCGAGATGTGGGCGCGGGTTGTCGAAGACCAACCCTATCAGCAACTCGCAAGGGACGTCTGGGGCAACTCAATGGGTCCGCTGCTTGAAGGACTTAAGGATCCCGACTCGCCGGTCTACGGCGCCATTGAGGCGCAGACGGCGGAGATTATCACCGCGATGAAAGCCGATATTGAAAAAATCCGCGCGCGCGGCGGCGATGTCGCCTTTGCCCGCATGCCCTATGAAGGCCTCTATGAAGAAGTCGAGGAAAAAGCTTACCCGCGCGAAAAAGCGTGGGACAAGCTGTTGGCGGAAACGAATTCCGTCGGCGTTCACTTCAAGGATTATGAAGCGCTGCAGGGCTTTTATATTGTCGAGTGGTCCCACCTCGCGCCGCGTGATGCAGAGGCGTTCACCACGGCTTTTGTTCCGATCCTTTATGGAGAAATGGCCAAAGCGAATGCGTCCGAGGAATAGGAAGCAGATGCCGGTATTTCAGTCTTGACGGCGATGACTTAGACAGGCGGCCGCGAAGCTAGATAATGCCACTCCAGTTCGTGGGCGGTTCATCAGCACAGACGATCTAACAACTTTACTGACTTTGGCACATAGCGCCGGCCTGAATTGGCGGGCATTTCACATCGCCATACGAACAATAGACACAACAGTCGCCATGTTTTGGCTTCAGCACGGCGCCACATCCCTTGCAGTCATATAAAAACTGACAGGCTTCTGTCGGCATCACGTCCTTGGACTGATGACCGCAAGCAGGACAGGTAATCGTCGACTCGGCGATGACTGCACGGTTCATAAATTCAACCACCTCAAAATAAACGGCTCATATCGCGGTAGGAGATATGCGCCCAGCGCGAACAGGCTCGCCAGCGACAACATGATCATCGTCGTCAGCCCCGGGCGCCGCCCGCGCCAGAACGCCGCTGCGAATCCAATCGCAATCAAAATAATCGTCACTGCTGCGAACTGGGGTTTGTAGCGGGCGAAAAAAGTAAGATTGCTCACGAAAGCGGCGCTCGCGCCGAGATTGACCAGGACAATGGGCAGCACGCAGCACGACGCGCCAATCAGCGCTGCCAGCCCGGATAGCGCGCTGCCGCCAGCAATAAAGCCGCCTGTTTTTGCGGCGGAATTCTTATCTGCTTCCTTTTCCATAGGTGCATGCTACAAGCTGTAGTTACTACAGGTTCAAGCCAAATGTCTGATCAAGAATTCACAATCGGGAAATTGAGCGGCCGCACAGGCGTCAATATCGAGACCATCCGATATTATGAGAAAATCGCGCTGTTGCCGAAGCCCCCGCGAAGTACTGGCGGGCATCGTCTTTATGGATCAGCCGAAGCCGAACGGCTCAATTTCATCCGGCGCGCGCGAGAGCTCGGGCTTTCACTTGCGGAAATTCGATCGCTTATTGGGCTTGAAGAGGCGCGGCCAACCTGCGCAGAGGTTCATACGTTGACGGAAGGACATATAAAAACCATCCGATCGCGGGTGAAAGATCTTAAGAAACTTGAAAAGCGGCTCGTTACATTGGCGCAAAAGTGCACACAGGAACCGGTCCCGCAATGTCCGATTCTCGACGCGTTGTCAGATCGGGTTTGAGGCGCGCGCCTAGTCCTCGACCTTCACGCCTTTGACATAGACCGCGCCGGAACCGTGATGGGTCAGGCGGCCGTTGATCTGGTCAACGCGCACTTCCGAAGAACCGTAAAGTTTGACTTCGGGCTGCGTCACGGCGCCGCCGAAAAAGATCGCGCCGGACCCGTCAATAAACGCCCGCAGCTTGTCCGCCGTGCCGGCTTTGACCGCAACGGCGCCTGAACCGGCAATACGCGTTGTCATCGGCCCGTCAAGGCGCGCAGCGCGAACAAGGCCCGAACCGGCAATCGAAATATCGAGCATGCCGTCTATGTCGCCGAGAATAACGTCACCGGGACCGGCAACATCCACATCCACCATGGAGGCGTCGCCGACGCGCACATCCGCATCGCCGGAAACGTCGATTTCAAGACCGGCGGCCACATTGCCCATGACCAGGCGCGAGCCGTGAATGATATTGATCACCGCCTCGCCGACGTCGCTCGTTTCGCCGTAGACGAAACATGAATCGAGATGCAGCGAGCCGCGGATACGTTCCATGGAAAGCTTGATGCGCGCGTCGGTAAATTCAACGTCGCCTTCGAACGGCATTGAGACCTCGATAGTCGGATGATCAGCAAAGAGCGGCTCATCGAGCGGCTCTCCGGTCGTGACTTTGCGGTCAGCGCGCGCATCGAATGTGCGCGTGATGCGCCGGTCGCAGCAGTCGCGGCCTTCCTCTTCTTTCCACGGATCCATGACGACAGTGACGACACCGTCTTTCTCCTCAAGCCGCACTTGCCGGTAGGTCGTTCCCTGGCGGATAGAAACATCAATTTCGTCGCCGCTTGTGGTTTTGATCTCCACCGTTCCGGTGATGTCCCGAAATGAGATTTCCGACGCCGTGAATGTCTCGGCATTGGACGGCGCCCAGAGCGCGAGAGCGCCAGCAGCAAACGAAAGCGCCGTCCGCAGCCCGGCTTTTTTCAAGGTTCCAGCGATCATGGTCATGTCTGTTACCCTTTCGGCCGGCGTTAACACCCGGCTACAGTCAATTCCCCGCTCTCAAATTAGCAATTCTCGCGCCGGAACTATTCAATTCATTCACAAGCCCGCCGGCGCTCATTATAGATGAATTTCAAAAAGGATCATCAGGCGCTCATGTGGGATTTGCTGTTAACCAACGCCTTCGTCGCAACCATGAGGGACGGCGCGCCCTATGGGCTGATTGCGAACGGCGCCGTCGCGATTGAAGCGGGAGAAATTGCGTGGGTTGGCGCCGCCGCAGAACTTTCCGATGCGCCGGACGCGCTCGCGCGGGAGGTTCATGACCTTGACGGTGCGCTCATCACACCGGGCCTGATCGATTGTCATACGCATCTGGTTTACGGCGGCGACAGGGCGCGCGAATTCGAGGCGCGCCTGCTCGGCAAATCCTATGAAGAGATCGCGCGCGAAGGCGGCGGCATACTTTCTACCGTGCGCGCAACTCGCGACGCCAGTGAAGACGAACTTGTTGAAGCCGCCCTGCCCCGCCTTGATGCGCTAATTGCCGAAGGCGTTACAACGGTCGAGATAAAATCAGGCTACGGCCTCGATACGGAAAACGAATTGAAAATGCTTCGCGCGGCGCGGCGGCTTCAGCGCGAACGAAATATCCGCGTTAAAACCACGCTGCTCGCGGCACACGCTGTGCCACCGGAATTCAAAGACAAGCCTGACGATTACATCACGTTTGTTTGCGAGAAAATTTTGCCGGCGGCGAGCACAGAAGGCCTTGCCGACGCCGTCGATGGTTTTTGTGAGGGCATTGGTTTTTCATGCGCGCAAATGCGGCGCGTTTTCGACAAGGCGACGTCGCTCGGCCTTTCGTTGAAACTCCATGCCGAACAGCTTTCCGATCTCGGGGGAGCGAAAATGGCGGCGGGCTATGGCGCGCTGTCGGCCGATCATCTCGAATATTTGAAACCCGAGGACGCGCGCATACTTGCTGACGCAGGAACGGTCGCTGTGCTGTTGCCAGGTGCATTTTATTATTTGCGAGAGACAAAACTGCCGCCCGTGGACGCTCTGCGTGCGGCTGACGTCCCGATGGCGCTCGCGACTGACTGCAATCCCGGCACCTCGCCTTTAACCTCGCTGCTGCTCACCATGAATATGGGCTGTACGCTGTTTCGCATGACGCCAGAGGAGGCGCTGGCGGGCGTCACCCGCAACGCGGCAAAAGCGCTGGGGCTTTGGGGTGATTATGGCGCTATTGAAACGGGCCACGTTGCGGACCTTTGCGTCTGGCGGGTGAAGCACCCATGCGAACTCAGCTACATGATCGGCCATAACCCGCTGAAAATGCGAATCTTTGGCGGCAAATTTGACCCGACGGGAAGGCCGGGCGGCGTTAAAATCTGAGCGCTGAAAACCTGACTTCGTCACAAAAAGCGACTGATTGCGACAGAGATGACGGCCCAGCCGCGAAAGGCCTTCACGAATGGCGGCGCAGCCTTTAAATTCCGGGTTTCTTGTCCATTTAGGTGATTGCTAATCTCCCGGTTTCGGGGGATAAATATGGCCGTTTTGTGACATGATGATCACTCGCCGCATTGAACGGCGGGTTTTCGCTCGTGAGGGGGCCGGGCATTTTCGCCGATGCGGCGAGCTGCCCGAATCCCGGAAGAAGAAGAAAAAGATTAACCAAGTTCTGGCTATTTGCGCCGCCAGACAGTTTTCAAGTGTGTGCGATGTCGACCGCATCGATGATCATCAACTCCAAGAGCACCCGCAGCCCGCTGCTGGCGGAAGATTTGCTCTATGTCTCCAAGCGGCATGACGACATTCGCCCTTATGTGCTCGACCAAATCGAGGATCTTGATCCCGCGCTTGACGATATCGAGCGCGGCGGCTCCAACACGCTGATCCTCGCCGGCGGCGACGGCACGATGCAGGCGGCAATCACCAGCGCGATCAACAAGCGCCGGTTTCAGAATCATCCGAATTATGTCGCCCTTCCCTGCGGCATGACCAACGTCATCGCCAATGACTGCGGCCTTCAGGGGCCGCCTGCGACATCGCTCGACAATTTTCTGTGGCGACGCGGCCGCGGCGATATCAAGCGCGTGGAACGCCCGCTGATCGGCATGCAGCTTTCAGAACGCCAGGACCCAATTTACGGCTTCTTTATAGGCGCCGGGTTGTTTCACACAGCCGTACAGTTCAGCCGGCAGAAGATTCAAAAGATGGGTGCAAAGCGGTCGGTTGCTGTCGGCCTCAGCACGCTGGGCTTTATCCTTCAAACTGCATTCGACAAATCGGAGGGCGGTACGCCGCTGCCGGCCAAACTACGCGATGAAAATGGCGAACTGATCGACCGCGATCTTTCCATCATCCTGATGACAACGCTTAACAGCCTTACCGCCAATATTTTTCCTTTCTGGGGCAATGGGTCTGCGCCAATGAACATCATGGCGGTTGATTATCCGCGCAAACACCTCCTCATGGCGGCGCTGAACGTACTCACGGGCCGTCATCCGAAGTGGCTTTCGAATGCCGGTTATCATAGCTGGAAAAGCGACGAGCTGCGTTTGCGTTTTGACGGGCCCGTGGTGTTCGACGGCGAAATCTTCCACACCAATCCGCAAGAAGACCTGATCCTCAAGGTCTCTGAAAAAGCCGCGTTTCTGATTTAATGGACGGCCCAGGGAACAATGCGGCGCAATCAACAGCGCCGCTGGAACAATTGCGCGCGCTTGTCGCTGAAGTTTCGGCGCCGCCGCTGTCAGAACCAGCAAAGATTTTGCTAGACACGTTGCTGGAAAAATATCCGGGCTCCGCCGCCCTTTTTTACGGCTCTGGCGCCAGCGTATCGTCTCACGAAAACCCCGCAGATCTCATTTTCGATTTCTATCTCATCGGTAAAGATTATGAGGCCCTTTACACGTCCTCAGCGTTGCGCATCGTGAACCGTCTTGTCCCGCCCAACGTCTTTTATCTGGAGACCGACTCTCGATTCGGAAAATTAAGGGCAAAATACGCCGTGCTGACGCTCGATCATTTTGAGCGCCTCGTCAGCGCCAAAACATTTCATTCCTATTTCTGGGCTCGGTTCACTCAGCCGACGCGCATTTATGATCCCGCCGGAAAAATGACGGCGCAACTGGAGGCGGCGCTGACGCAGGCAATCGTCAGGTTTTGCGGCGCCAGCGCAGGGTTGCTGGAAGAAAACTTCAAGCCCCGCGATCTGTGGCTTGCGGGGCTTGGGGCATCCTATAAAGCGGAATTGCGCGCCGAAAACCCGGATCGCGCCGCAAAACTGATCGAGAGTTACGGCTCATGGACCGATGATGTCACTCTACCCGCGCTCGCGGCGGCGAGTTTCGACATACAAACCGAAAACGGCATGATTTCCCTTGCAGGCGATGGTTCAACACGAAAAGCGAAAGCAGCCTGGCGCCTTCGCGCGCTCGTCGGCGCGATGCTTTCCGTACTGCGCCTTTTAAAAGGCACGCAGACTTTCAATGGCGGAATGGATTACATCGCCTGGAAGATCAAACGGCATAGCGGAATCGATATCAACATCACAGACTGGGAACGCAAACACCCGATGCTTGGGGCCCCCGGCGCGGCGTTGCGGTATTACCGAATGAAGTCAGCAAAGAATGGCGCCGCCTCAGCACGATAAGTCCTGCTATTCGATCCGCATTGAACTTTCGTCATATTTCTTCTAAAAAGCGCCCCTCGCAGCCCGCGGCGCGTTATTCCGGCCGAGTAAAACGGCCCGTCATCTGACAAGGATTTACGCGGTTCGGCGGCGTATTCCGGCAGCGAGTAAACGCTGCAAACGAATACGCCACGCGAAGCATTGGAGACGGCAATCCCTCGAGTAAAACGGGGCGTTGCCCGGCTTCGAATGATTAGCGGGTAAGAAACCATGTATAAATTCACACTTCGCGCCGCGTTGACCTGCGGCCTATTGAACAGCGCTGCATACGCAACAGACGCAACCCTAGTTTCAGATATTTCAGTTGACGATCAGATTTTCGTAACCGCCCAGCGCCGAGTACAATCGCCGCAAGATGTCGGTATTGCGCTTAACGTTCTTTCCGGCGCCGACCTCATCGATTTTGGCGTCGACCGTATCAACGGCCTTGAGAACCTCACGCCCAATCTTGAGATCGAAAACCAGTTCGGGTCAGGCCAGCCGAGTTTTTCAATCCGCGGGGTCGGCTTTCGCGATTACGCAACGAATAACACGCCGACTGTTGGCGTTTATGTTGACGATATCGCCTATCCCATTCCGGTGATGACGCAAGGTGTGCTGTTCGATGTCGAGCGCGTTGAAGTGTTGCGCGGGCCGCAAGGAACGCTCTATGGCCGCAACACGACCGGCGGCGCGATCAAGATTATCAGCGCGCAGCCAACCGATGAATTCGCTGCCGGCCTTACGATTGAGGGCGGGCGTTTCGGACGGGTCGACGCCGAAGGATTTCTTTCCGGGCCGATCAGCGATTCCGTCCGCATACGGCTTTCCGGCGCGACCGCTCATGGCGGCGCCTGGCAGGTGAACCGCGAGACTGCCGAAGAAATCGGCGATGCTGAACAATACGCCTTGCGCGGACTTGTGGCGGTCGATATCGCGCAGGACCTTGAGGCGCTCTTCAACCTGCACGGCTTTATCGACAAGTCCGACGGGCTGGGCCTCCAGCTTTTCAACGATTCCACTTTTGGTCCGCTCGCCCACGCCGGGCGGCGCGAAACCAGCTACGGTTCGTCAACGCTGTTCGCCGATCTTATCGGCATCGGCGAGGACCAGCACCCATTCCGCGACAATGAAGGCTGGGGCACGAGCCTGACGATCAACGCCGGGTTGGGCGGCGCGACCCTCACCTATATCGGCGCCTATGAAGTGCTGAACAGGAAGGAATTCAACGATTTCGACGCGCTCGCCGTTGGCGGCGCCGGCGTTTATTTTGAGACGAGCGCCGACGTCATGTCGCACGAATTACGGCTTTCCGGTGAAACCGGCCGTCTCAACTGGGTCGGCGGACTTTATTATTCGACCGAAGACCTCAACGAGCTTTATCAGTCCGATTTCGTCGCCAGTTTCGGTCCCGGATTCGCGGTAACGACCCCCTATCGTCAAGATGCACGCACCCTCGCCGCCTACATCCATGGCGACTACGCGCTGACGGATATGTTCACGATCGTTGCGGGGCTGCGCTACGAAGATGAAAAACGCGAGCTTCGCGATCTCGGCACGTTTTCGGTCGGGACCGGCGCGCTGAACTTCGCCAATGGAACAACCGACGGCACGCTTGAAGACCGCGATCTCGATGCGGACAACATCAGCGGCAAGATCGGCGTTGAAGCAACGCCCGCAGACAACCTCCTGCTTTACGCAAACTTTAGCCGCGGCGTGAAATCGGGCGGTTTCACCGCCTACAACACGCTGAACCCGAATGCATTGACGCCTTTCCGACCGGAAAAACTGAACGCGTTTGAGACGGGGTTCAAATCCAACTTGTCCGAAGCGCTGCAACTGAACGGCGCGGTATTTTTCTACGACTACAAGGATCAGCAGGTACAGTCGGCGATTTTCGACGCCAGCACCGGCGCGGTTGTGGGACGAATCGTCAACGCCGACAGTGAAATCTGGGGCGCAGAGCTCGAAGCCGTGCTGTCGCCCGCGCCATGGCTGACGATCGGGCAATCGCTCGGCTACAAGGACGGCGAGTTCACTGAATTTGACGATCTCGATATCGCCGCTTCGACGATGGCCGGCATGGAGGTTTTGACGGACCGGTCCGGCCAGGATCTCGGCTTTCCGAACTGGAGCTATCAGGGCTACATCACTGCGCAAGCGCCCATCGCTGAGGGATGGTCTTTCCGTACACGGTTCGATTATTCCTATCGCGACGATCTCGCCCTGCCGCTGCTCGGCCCTGTCTATGCCGTCGATAGCCACTGGCTCGCCAATGCGCAGGTTGCTTTCGGCCCTGAAGACGGGAGCTGGGAGCTGGCGCTATGGGGCCGAAACATCTTCAACGCGGCTTATGATGAAACCCGCAACTTCTTCATCACCGGCGGCGCCGCTGATGTCGCCGCGCCAGGAAGCCCGGCGACTTATGGCGCGCGGGTGAGTTTGCGATACTAGGACCCGACTTACCGTATCCGTCATCCCGGCCACCGGTTCAAAGCAAGCTTAGAACGGATCCATTTCCGTTCGAGTGGATCCCGGGTCAAGCCGGGATGACGGTGACGTAGTGGCTAATCCAGATATTCCGGAACCTGCGGCAATGCCTCGAAGTCGGAAAGCGAATGCTGGATGACGACGCGCGCGCCCTTTTCTTCGGCCATCGCCTCGAAACGGTCCATGGACGCGTAGGTCTGATCCACATCAACATTGAATTTCGGCATCAGCCGCCGCTCGCGCGACTCGTTCAGGTGATAAAGGTCGCCCGAAAACATCACCGGCCCTGCATTGGCGAGGTTCACCAGCAATGACGTATGCCCGGGCGTGTGGCCGGGCATGGCGAGAATGATGACCGAGCCGTCGCCGAATACGTCATGATCGCCTTGAAACTCCACCGTTTCGGCGTTTTCAAGTTCATTGTAATTCGCAAACGAGTCCGCGTCCTCGCGCGCTTCTGCGCGGAACATATGTGCGCGCTCGTCGCTGTCCACGAGGAAAGTCGCGCCGGCGAACATGTTGCCGTTGCCGCTATGATCGAAATGCGAATGGGAGATGGAAAAATAGTCAATATCGTCAACCGTCATGCCGATTGATTCCAGTTGATCGCCGATCGTTGTTGGCACGGAGACGTGAAACGGACCGTTGCTCAGTCCGTCTTCCATCTCATTGAGGGCCATTGGCAGCCCTGAATCCCACATCAGGTCGCCGTCAGGGTGGCGCACCAGCACGCACATATCGGCGGCGCTGTTCGTACGCCCGTCATATTCTTCGCCCAGTGTAAACAATGACAGGTCGTTCATTTCGATGCGGCCGCAGTCGAGCGCATAGACCTTGACGCCCGCGCCCGCCGATTGTGAAGCGCTCTCTTCGCCTGCGGGTTCGCCGCCTGAACAGGCCGCCGCAGCGAAGATACAAACAAAGCCCAGTTTTTTCATGATGCTCTCCCGTGAAATTTCCCAGCGGCATAGCAGCGTTCCGCAGACTTGAAAACGATACACGGCAGAGGCGAGCCGTAGGGGCGAAAATACCTCATTTCTGATGAAAACCGCCCGGAAACCCGCATTCGGTGCGTAGTTATCCACGCCCAGCGATACGGCCCTATAATGTGCGCCATGATGACCTTTGCACCTATTTCCACACGGGCGGGGCCCTTTATTCAGGCCTTATGCGCCCAGGAATCCGAACTGCGCGCCGGGGCTGTCACTGCGCCACAAGCCACTCTGCGCGGCGGCAAAAAGTTGTACAAACATTGTGGCGGAGTTGCACAACATTCGGCTGCGTGCCTTGAAAAACGCCGGAAAGGCAAAGCCGGAGAGTTGGTGTTGTACAACATCCGGCCTCAGCTGAGCCGGTTTCACTGCACCGCTGCGGGGTTACCGCCCTTGCCGGATCGCGCTAAAGTTGCGGCGAAGCGGGGCCGGACAGAAGAGAAATCGCCATGACCGAATTCGAAGCGCCCTATATTCTCGCCATCGATCAGGGCACCACCTCCAGCCGCGCCATCGTTTTCGATCAGGCGGGCCGGATCGTCGCCTCAGCGCAGGAAGAATTCGAGCAGCATTATCCCAATGACGGCTGGGTCGAACATGACCCGGAAGAGATCTGGGCGACGACACTTTCTACTGCGCGCGCAGCGTTTGCCGAAGCGGAAAAGACCGGCGAGGTCGGCGCCATTGGCGTCACCAACCAGCGCGAGACGACAATCCTGTGGGACCGCAAAACCGGCGCGCCGGTTTACAACGCCATTGTCTGGCAGGACCGGCGCACGGCGGATGTCTGCGCCGCGCTGCGCGAGGAAGGACTTGAACCGCATGTGGCGGCGCGCACAGGCCTGCTGCTCGACCCGTACTTTTCCGCCACGAAAGCCGCGTGGATTCTTGATCATGTTGAGGACGCAAGAGCGCGCGCCGAAAATAACGAAATCGCCTTCGGCACCGCTGACTCGTTTCTCGTCTGGCGGCTTACAGGCGGCAAGCTGCATGCAACCGACGCCACCAACGCCAGCCGCACCAGCCTTTACAACATCCGCGACAATCGCTGGGACGAAACGCTGCTCGACAAATTTCGCGTGCCAAATAATGTGCTGCCGGTCGTTCTCGATTGCGCGGCCGATTACAGCGAAACCGATCCGGAAATTTTCGGACGGCCCGTCCCCATCTGCGGCGTCGCGGGGGATCAGCAGGCGGCGGCCATCGGCCAGGCGTGTTTCGCGCCCGGTGATATCAAGAGCACCTATGGCACGGGCTGCTTCGTGCTGGTGCATACCGGGACCGAGGTCGTCGAATCGAAAAACAAACTGCTTTCAACAATCGCCTATCGTCTTAATGGTGAAACGTCCTACGCACTTGAGGGATCTATTTTCATCGCCGGCGCGGCGATCCAGTGGCTTCGCGACGAACTGGGCGTCATCAAGTCCGCCGAGGAAACCGCCGCGCTCGCCGAAAGCCTTGAAACCAACGAGGGCGTATATCTCGTCCCTGCCTTCACCGGTCTCGGCGCGCCCCATTGGGCGCCGAACGCAAGGGGGATCGTCACCGGCCTGACGCGCGGCGCCGGCAAGGCGCATTTTGCACGCGCCGCCCTTGAAAGCGTCGTCTATCAGACTGCTGATCTGATGACGGCGATATCGAAAGACGGCGCCGAGGCGAAAACATTGCGCGTTGATGGCGGCATGGTGGCCAATGACTGGACCATGCAGTTTCTCGCTGACATGCTCGATCTGCCCGTCGAGCGGCCGAAGATTTTGGAAACCACCGCGCTCGGCGCAGCCTATCTCGCCGGGCTGCAGGCCGGATATTTTCAGAATACGGACGAAATCGCCGAACGCTGGCGGCTTGACGCGCGTTTTCAGCCCGCCATGTCGACGGAAGCGCGCAGCAAGAATCTCAACGGCTGGGCGGACGCCCTTCGCCGGACGCTTTCCTAGGCGATTTTTATGCGTGGTGGCCCTTCCACGACTTCTCCAATCACCGCAGCGGCGTCATGCCCGTGCCGCCCGAACACCGCCAGAACATTGTCAACGGCATCAGGTGCGCAGGAGACGAGCAGGCCGCCGCTGGTTTGCGGATCGGTCAGAAGATCGCGCGAAGCCTCGGACCAGCCTTGGGGCGCGTCGATAGCGTCTTTCACGGCGTTCCAGTTGCGTCCGCTGGCGCCCGTCTTAACGCCTTCGCTCAACAGCTTACGCGCCAGATCGAAAGTCGGAACATCGTTTTCATTGATGACGGCGCCCGCGCCGCTGGCGGCGCAGATTTCCGACAAGTGCCCGAGCAGACCGAAGCCCGTGACATCGGTCGCTGCATGGACGCCGTCGATGTCCGCCAGATCCGCACCCGGACGATTGAGCAGCGTCGTCGATTCGATCATTTGTCTGTAGCCGTCATCGTTCAAAATGCCACGCTTAAGCGCGGCGCTGAAAATCCCGACGCCGAGCGGTTTGCCAAGGATCAAAACGTCGCCGGGCCGCGCGCCAGCGTTCCGCAGGATTTTTTCAGGATGCGCCAACCCCAGCGCCACAAGCCCGTAAACCGGTTCGGCGGAGTCGATCGAATGCCCTCCCGCCACCGGCGCGCCCGCAGCGTCGGCGATGCTGCGACCGCCCTCAAGGATGCGGGCAATGGTTTGTATCGACATTTTACTGATCGGCATGCCGACCACCGCGAGACAAAAAATCGGCCGCCCGCCCATGGCGTAAACATCGGAAAGCGCGTTCGTCGCCGCGATGCGCCCGAAGTCGAACGGATCATCGACAATGGGCATGAAAAAATCCGTCGTTGCAATCAGCGCCGCATCGTACGAAATCCGATAAACGGCGGCGTCGTCGCTGGTCGCCGCATCAACCATCAGCGCTTCGCACCCAACCGCCGCGGGAACCTGCCCGATAATCGAACGCAGGACGTCAGGCGCGATCTTGCAGCCGCATCCGCCGCCATGGGCGAGAGAGGTCAGTCTTGGCTCGATTTGGCCTGGTTCCTGTTGATGATCAGTCACGGGGTTCGCTCACGCTTGCAGTCCTCGAAAGACTATCTAGAACAGCTTTTCCCGTTTCAGCGCAATAGGCATAAACGGCCCATGATGATCGAGGAAATCAGCGATATTTCGGCGGAAGCGCTGCAGCGCTTCGACGCGATCATCGACGTGCGCACGCCAGATGAATTCGCCGAGGACCATTTGCCGGGCGCCATCAACCTGCCCGTGCTTTCTAACGCCGAGCGCGCAGAGGTTGGGACGATTTACAAACAGCAATCGCAATTTCGCGCCCGGCGCATCGGCGCAGCTTATGTGGCGCGCAACGTCGCCGAGCATCTGAACACGAGACTTGCTGACGAGCCGAAGTCATTTCACCCGCTTTTATATTGCTGGCGCGGCGGCATGCGCTCGAACGCCATGGCGACCATCCTGTCACAGGTTGGCTGGCGCACCGGCGTCGTCAAAGGCGGTTACAAAACATGGCGGCGGGAAGTTGTCGCGGCGCTGCGCGATGATGAAACGCCGTTGAACGTCGTTCTTCTAGACGGCCAGACCGGCACGGCGAAGTCGGAAGTGCTGCGGCGATTGCCGGAATTTGGCGTGCAAATCATCGATCTCGAGGCTCTCGCCAATCACCGCGGCTCCGTGTTCGGCGCCGTTGGCGCGCAACCAGCGCAGAAACTTTTTGAATCGCGACTCTGGGAACGCCTGCGCGGTTTTGATCTCTCGCGTCCGATCCTGATCGAAGCGGAATCCAATCGGATCGGCCGCTGTGAAGTACCGAACCGATTGTGGAACTCAATGCTGCAGGCACCTCGTTTCACCTTGACGGCGCCGATGGATGCGCGCGCTGATTTTTTGCTGAGCGCTTATCAGGAGATTACCGCAAATGCGGACGCCGTCATAACGGCCATAAACCGGCTGTCGCCATTTCATTCAAAAGAAACCCTCGCCGAATGGCGCGTGCTTGCCGAAAGCAGGCGCTACCGGCCGCTGGCGGAAGCCCTCATGCGCGAACATTACGATCCGCTTTATGACCGAGGCCGCAAGCGCGCCGGGGCCGCTCACGCCGGGTTTCATCTGGACCGCCTTGACGACGCGACATTCAGGACGGTTGCGGAAGTGATCGCTTCCGCTCTATCCCGTGGCGCAAGCAAAGGTAACGACATATGAGCACTCCCGACCTTTCAGGCAAAACCGCGCTTGTCACTGGCGCTTCCCGCGGACTCGGTCGCGCGATTGCGCTCGGCCTCGCCAATGCTGGCGCGCATGTGCTGGCGCTAGCCCGCACGTCCGGCGGTCTTGAAGAACTTGATGACGAGGTCAAAGCGGCGGGCGGCAAAGCGTCCCTGATCCCCATGGACCTTATGGAAGGCGACGGTATCGAACGTCTCGCAGGGGCGCTGAGCGAACGCTTCGAACAGCTCGACATTCTGGTGCTGAACGCCGCGACGCTTGGCGAACTGGCGCCATTGCCGGATATCGATCCGAAGGTCTGGCGGCACGCCCTCGATCTCAACGTCACCGTCAACTGGCGGCTAATCCGGGCGCTCGACCCGATGCTGCGGAAGTCCGGCAACGCTCGTGTGCTATTTTTGTCTTCGAATGTCGGGGGCAATTACGCCAAGGCGTTTTGGGGCGTTTACGGCGTTTCAAAAGCGGCGCTCGAAATGCTGGCCGAAACCTACGCGGAAGAGACAAAGAAAACGAATATCCGCATGACGATCGTCAACCCGGGGCCGTTCCGTACGGCCATGCGCGCGCAAGCCATGCCCGGCGAAGATCCGATGACCTTGCCTTTGCCCGAAGAGCTGACGCCAATGGTGTATGAAGCGTTGACGGATGAGAATGACGGCGTCAAACGCTATAATTTTCAGGAATGGCGGGAACGCAATTCCTAACGGCGTTCCTTTTTATTCGCATACGGATTATTTGGCTTTTTCAGGATCAGCCGTATCGGGACCGCTTTGATATCGAACGCGTCGCGAATGCCGTTGACCAGATAACGCTTGTATGATGCGGGCAGTTCTTCGGCGCGCGTGCACTGCGCCACGAAAGTCGGCGGGCGGGTTTTCGTCTGGGCGATATAGCGCAGCTTGATGCGCTGACCGGAAACGGCTGGCGGCGCATGGCGAGACGTCGCCTCATGCAGCCAGTCATTGAGCTCCGGCGTTTTTACGCGCGCATTCCAGTCAATGTAAACTTGCGTAACGGCGGGCATGAGGCGGTTGAGTCCAGCGCCGGTTTTGGCGGATAGCGGCGCAATCGGAAGCCCCGGCGCCTGCGGCAACAGCCTGTCCGCCATCTCTCGCAAATTTCGCATGGCGTCGTTCTTGTCTTCGATCAGATCCCACTTGTTCACAGCAATCACCAGCGCCCTCCCCTCGCGCAAGGCGAGATCGGCAATCTGTAAATCCTGTTTTTCGAACGGCTTTTCCGCGTCGAGCAAAAGCACGACGACTTCGGCGAATTTGATGGCGCGAAGTGCATCGGCCACGGAAAGTTTTTCTAGCTTCGATTGAACGCGCGACTTCTTGCGCATGCCGGCGGTGTCGAAAAGTTTCACCGGCCAGTCGCGATCCTTGCCTTGCCAGCGCCACTCAACAGAAATGGAGTCGCGGGTTATTCCAGCCTCCGGGCCGGTCAGGAGGCGGTTTTCATCGCCGATCATACGATTGATCAGTGTCGACTTGCCGGCGTTGGGCCGGCCGACAATCGCAACGCGCAGCGGCTTTAACGGATCGTCCCAGTCCGCTTCTTCATCCGCTTCATCTTCATCTTCGGTTGCGAGGAACGGCTCAATTGCGGCGTAAAGATCGCCCATGCCCTCACCATGCTCGGCCGATATGGCGATGGGTTCGCCGATCCCCAGCGCATAAGCGTCGTAAATCCCAGCCTCCGCCGCGGCGCCTTCCGCCTTATTGGCGAGCAGGATCACCGGTTTGCCGCTTGAACGCAGGATCGAAGCAAAGGTTTTGTCGAGCGGCGTTACGCCTTCGCGCGCATCGATAATGAACAGGCAAACTGCTGCTTCTTCCACGGCACGATCGGTCTGTTGGCGCATCCGCCCTTCAAGAGCGGCTTCGGGCGCTTCTTCAAGCCCCGGCGTATCAATGGCAGTAAACGAAAGGTCGCCAAGTTGCGCATCGCCTTCGCGGCGGTCGCGAGTTACGCCCGGCGTATCGTCAACAAGCGCCAGACGCTTGCCGACAAGCCGGTTGAACAGGGTCGACTTGCCTACATTCGGCCGGCCGACAAGTGCGATTTTCACTGCCATGCATATTCTTCAAGCCGGTCCGCATCAGCGCATGGCGATCAGCTTGCCCTCTTCCGTCAGGACAAAGATTTTCTCACCCGCAACGACCGGCGCAACAGTGGACCCGTCATCGATTTCTTCCGCCCCAACAACTTCGCCGGTTTGCGGAGACACCTTAACAATATCGCCTTCGGTTGAAACGAGAATGAGATGGTCGCCAGCTAGTACGGGACCGGCCCACGAAATACGTCCTTTTTTCTTCTTTTCGTTTTTGTAGTGTCGAAGCTGGGACACCCAGATAATGCCGCCGTCATTTCGGGAAACACAAACGAGTTCCCCTTCAATCGAAACCAGAAAAATAAAATCGCCGGCGACCCATGGCATTTGAAGGCTCGCAATCGACGACTCCCAAACCGGTTGTCCCGAACGGATATCGATGGCCGAGAAACGTCCGCCATGGCTGACAACGTAAACCAGACCGCGGTCGATCACCGGACTACCGGCGATATCATTCAGCGAAGAAAGCGCCGTCAGGCGTGTTTGCCGGGCAAGCGTCATGTCCCATACAGACCGGCCATTATCCGCAATGAAAGCCACAAGTTCGCCGGACGAGAATGGTGCGACGACAAGGTCGCCAGCCGCGGCGGGACTAGATGAGGAAAGAAAACGGGCGCTTTCTTCAAATGACTGGAATGACCATGCTTTCTCTCCCGTCGCCTGCTCAAGCGCGAGAAACTCATTCGTATTTGTCGAAAGGTACACCCTGTCGCGATAGGCCGTCGGCGGCGTGCGCACCGGCGCTTCTGTTTCGACGCGCCAAAGCTCCTCGCCTGACTGGGCGTCGAGCGCGGCCACGAAACCGAAGCCGGACGTTACAAAAATTCGACCCTGATCGAACGCCACGCCACCGCCGAAACCGATCTGTGCAGGATTAGGCCCACGTAAAAGATCGCGAACGCGAAAGCGCTCTTTTATTTCCGGCGTGAGTTCCGTCCGCCAAATAAGTTCGCCGGTCTCCGCGTCATAGGACGAGACTTTCGTCTCGGCATCCATCACAAATAAACGGTCTTCAATGACGATCGGCGGCGATGTCAGGCGCGCCCTTTTTTGATCCGCTTTACCGACATCAGCCGTCCATAGCTTTTCAAAAGTCAGCGGCGCGCTGAGATGGTGCAGCGTGTGGTCGGCCTCGCCGCCGGGCTGGGTCCATGAAGAATTGACGTATGACGGCGGTATTTCCACCGTGACGCCGGCATAGCGCGGGTCAGCAGAGAGTTGCTCTTCAAGGGCGAGAATCGAGATCCTGTCTTCTTCCTCCGGCGCTTCGCCTTCCGTATTATCGTCGTCACCGCCGCCAAATAACCCTGTTATGGGATTTGAACCGCACGCTGACAGTGAAAAAGAAACGAATGCCAGAACCAGAGCCTGGCGGAGCGAAAACTTGGCAGATATCATAAATTACTCTTCGTGATCGTGACCTTCATGGTCATCCATGTCGCCGGTTTCGAACCCCGCCTCGTCTTCTATAGCATCTTGCGATGGATCAGCCGCTTCAACAGACAAGCCTGCCTCGCCTTCCATCCCGTCCGCGGGCGTTATGGTCTCCTCGCCGACGGCTTTCAGCAAATCCTCAACCCGCGCCTCACCCGAAATGTTAACGCCTGCTCTCGCCGCCGCCGCCAGCGCTGCAAACTCTTCGGCGCGATCCCTGACGCCTTGCGGCGCAGATATATCAATCGAAAGCTGGCGAAAGTTTGACAGCGCCGTCTCGTAGTCTTCAGCGCCGAGCGCCGCGAGCCCCATAATTTCCCTGGCGTAATAGCCATAAAGGCCTTCCGCCTCTGGCAGGGCGCCAAGCTCAACGATGACCGCGTCGCGACCATCAACAAGCGCCAGATAGCCTGCTCTTAACTGCGCCAGCTCCCGAACACGCTTCGGGGCGCTTCCTGATGCTACGCCGCGATAGATTTCCAGTGCGCGCAAACGTTCGCCGCCGGAAGCATAGGAGCCAGCCCGCTGCATCGCCGCGAGCGCGCCATAGCCACCGCTCTCGTCGGCAATCGACGCCAAGGCTGCCCGGCCGGCTTCCTGATCCTCTTCAAGAAGTTCCACAGCATCTCGGTACTCTAGCGCTGTTTCCTCTGCGGCGCTGGTCTTGAAATGGCTCCAGGCCTGCCATCCTGCGACGCCCGCCACCAGAGCCACCGCCGCGCCGATAAGGAATGGCCCATGCCGGCGAAACTGCGCCCACTGCTGCTCTTCCGCAAGCTCCTGATCGACCTCTCTTAATACGCTTTCATCGTTCGCCACGGGGCGTTCCTGTACCTGAGTTTCCTAAAGCCGGGCAGGTTCTAACGGCCTTTGAGCCGGGGCGCAACGCAAGGGTATGAAACGATTTCAGAGGGTTTTTGGCTCTCCGGGACCGCGAATTTGCATTGCAGCATGAGAAGTATTCTCAAGCGTTGCTATGGAATCAGATTGCCCAAGCCACAGATAACCTGCACCATGCCGATACCAACAAGCATGAGGGCGCTTAATGGACAAACCCAAACTGGTTCATGATGGTGCGAAAGCGCCTTCAGGCTCGGATCCGTGCTTTGAGGAAGAAATTGCGGCGCTACGTGCACACATTGAACGCCGGCTTGGCGAACTCTTTCCTAACAGAATTTCCAGCGACCTTAACGCGGCGATTGCTCACGGGCTGCTTTCTCCTGGCAAGCGACTGCGTCCGCTGATCACACTGTTTGCATGTCGCCAATGCGGAGGCGATGCACTCGAGGCTATCGACGCCGCTTGCGCCGTCGAAATGGTGCATGCCGCATCGTTGATTGTGGATGACCTTCCTTGCATGGATAATGCTCAGTTGAGACGTAACGGGGAAGCGACCCATGTTGCTTTCGGAGAAGGTATTGGCATTCTAGCCGCTATCGCCCTTGTCAATGAGGCATTCGCCACAATTTCGAAAATGCAGCAGGCAGAATACCGCCAACGCATTATCGCCATCGAAAAACTTTCGAACGCCATCGGCGTAAACGGTCTTGCAGCGGGACAGGAACGCGACCTTTCACGGAACGGCGACGCGCCTAAAGGTGGTATTGGCGAAATTGAAAAAAGCCATCTCGAAAAAACCGGCGCCTTATTCGCCTCAGCCGCTGGCATAGGCGCTGTCCTTGCTGGCGCCAGAACCGTCGAAATCGACGCAATGGAAAGGTTTGGAGCCGCTCTCGGGCTTGCTTACCAGACCTTCGACGATGTCATCGACGCTCAATGCGATGAGACCGAAACTGGCAAAGATGCCGGGCAGGATGAAAAAAGGACGACCGTCGTCACCATGCTGGGCGCCGACAGTGCGAACAAATCCGCTGAAGAATGGATATTCACCGCAATCAAGGAAGCTGAAAAAGTAGACTGCGGCGCCGGCTCGCCCTTGACTGGCTTGGCCAGATTGATCGAACAAAAATTCAGTAAGATGATGCGTAAATCCTAAGCCATACGATGTCCGTTTTATTGTTTCTTCTCGTCGTTGCCGGATTCATCCTGCTCATGGAGGCTGTCGCCTGGACAGCTCATAAATACGTGATGCATGGATGGCTCTGGAGCCTGCATAAATCTCATCACGAACCGCGAGACGGCGTGTTTGAAAAAAACGACTGGTTTGCTGTTATCTTCGCCATTCCTTCGATGGTCCTGATGTATATTGGCGTCCGTGGCTATCCGCTCGCTTTCGCAGCAGGGCTTGGCATACTCGGTTACGGTCTCATCTATTTTTTCTTTCACGATATTCTCGTGCACCGTCGCATTGATTTCGGCTGGCGGCCCAAACGCGGGTATTTTGCACGCGTTGTACAGGCGCATCGCCTGCATCACGCGGTTGAGAGCAAGGAAGGCTGCGTCTCTTTCGGGTTTATTTTTCCGCCGTCGCCGCAACGGCTAAAATCACTGCTGGCGGATAACGGTAATGCGGTGATGCGCCCTTCCGGCAGTGCAAAAGTTACGACGCCCGCTCCATAAACTCTCGCCGCCAGAGATTTTTCCGCGGCCTTAGCGGGTGCGCGCGCCGTACAGCCGCCTGATAGATCCCCGCTCCCGCCCCGCTGATCGCGAGCATCAACTTGCGCGGCGTTGATATCACCATACGCCGATCCCATGCCTTTACGCCTCTTTCAGCGACTTTTCGTCCAATATCGCGATAGACATTGCGCGCAGCCAAAACCGCAGCGGCGGCGCGGACCGGCAAATGACGCGCGCCTTCACTGGCTGACGCATAATATTCGTCAGCCATTTCAAGCGTCTTCGCGACAACAATGGAGACAGCCTCTCTGTTCCGTTCGTCAATGATCGCTTCCGGTTCAGCGGCGACGCCCTCGGCTGCCAGCCAGTCCGCGGGCAGATAGACCCTGCCCCCTCTCGCATCATCCACGACATCGCGGCAGATATTGGTGAGTTGGAATGCAAGCCCGAGGTCGCAGGCGCGATCAAGAATCTCCTCATTGTTCTTATCGACACCCATAACGATCGCCATCATAATCCCGACGACGCCGGCGACCCCGTAGCAATATTCCATCAAGTCATTGAGCGATTCGAAGCGGCGTTTTTCAACATCATTGGCGAAGCCTGAAAGCAAGTCTATTGGATATTTTTCCGGCATGGCATGACGCCGGGCAACGATGGAAAATCCGTCGAACGCCTCATCGCCGGTTTGTTCACCACTCAACGCCAGTTTGCTCTTATCGCGCAACTCATCGAGACGGCGCTGCATTTCTTCTGAAGTCAGCGTCCGGTCGGGCGCGTCGCCGCCAAGATCCTGTCCGTCGATGACGTCGTCACAATGGCGGCACCATGCATACAGCATGTGCACATCGGCCTGCATTCTCCTGCCAAAAAGGAGAGAGGCGATAGCGAAACTTTTAGATCCCTTGGCGATCGTTTCGGCGCCATGGCTCGCCAGCGCCTTTTCAATTTTACCGGCGGCGATTGTCACTGCGCCGCTTCCGCTTGATCGGCAATATCCTCCAGCATCAAGCCCGCTGTCGCCTTCGCCGAGCCGACGACGCCCGGCACACCTGCCCCGGGATGCGTGCCGGCGCCGACAAAATAGAGATTGGATATCTTGTCATCGCGGTTGTGTGTTCGGAAAAACGCTGACTGGGTGAGAATCGGTTCGATGGAAAACGCAGAGCCTGCGTGAGCGTTCAATTCCGTTTCAAAATCTGCAGGCGTGAAGAAATGGGACGTGACGAGATCTTCCCGAAGATCGGGAATGTAGCGCTGCTCAAGATAATCAAAAATCCGATCGCGATATTTCGGTCCTTCCGCTGCCCAGTCGATTTTGGCTTTTTCAAGGTTAGGCACCGGCGCCAGCGCGTAAAAAGCCGAACATCCTTCCGGCGCCAGCTTTGGGTCGGTTTTCGTCGGCATATGCAAATAAAGCGAGAAGTCATCAGGCAAGTCCGGGCCTGAAAAAATTTCAGCAATCAGTTCACGGTAACGCGGTCCGAAGAGGATGGAATGATGCGCCAAATGCCGATGTTTTTCCTTATTTTTCAGGCCAAAATAGGCAACGAAGAGCGAGTTTGAAAACCGTTTCTTCTTCAATGAACGGCCCTTGGATTGGCCGCGGGCGTCGTTGCGCAGCAACTTGTCATAAGTGTGCACAATATCAGCATTCGACGCGATCATGTCGAAGCGTTCGCGCACGCCGTTTTCAAGCACAATCTCATTAACCAGTCCGTTCTTGGTCGTGACTTCATTGACCGGCGCATTGAGGCGTATTACGCCGCCGAGATCAGTAAAGAGTCTTGCAAGTCCGGCCACCAGCGCGCCGGTGCCGCCGCGGGGAAACCATACGCCCCATTTGCGCTCGAGCGCGTGGATCAGGGCATAGATCGACGATGTCTTGAACGGGTCGCCGCCAACCAGCAGCGTATGAAAACTGAATGCCTGACGCAGTTGCGGATCCTTGATGAAATCGGAAAGCCGCCCGTAGACGCTGCGGAAACTTTGCAGTTGCGTCAGCTGCGGCGCAACACGCACCATCGACCAGAAATTTAGGAACGGCACGGCGCCAAGCTTTTCATAGCCTTCGTGAAACACCTCTTCCGAGAATTTGTAAAACTTCTTGTAGCCATCTAGGTCGGCGGGATTTTTCTTTTCGATTTGTTCGTAAAGTTGCGCTTCGTCGCTGCAATAATCGAACGTGTAACCATCTTCCCAGTAGAGGCGGTAGAATGGATCGATATTTATAAGGTCGACGTAATCGGAAATTTTACGCCCCGATAGTTCAAATAATTCTTCCAGCGCTGACGGATCGGTGATGACTGTCGGCCCGGCGTCAAAGGTAAAGCCGTCCTTACGGAACACATAAGCGCGGCCGCCCGGCAGATCGCGTTTTTCATAAACGGTGGTTTGCACGCCCGCAGACTGCAGGCGGATCGCCAGCGCCAGACCGCCGAACCCCGA
>MRWG01000219.1_pt1 | contig 94852 bp, 92 predicted proteins | sample 1013341 | NCBI WGS metagenome assembly MRWG01 (sample SAMN06117577, study PRJNA244670) | biofilm metagenome | biome: Water; feature: Cathode Biofilm; material: Biofilm; isolation source: microbial consortium enriched at the cathode of a solar microbial fuel cell | place: USA: District of Columbia ...
GTGCGCTTGTCGTCGCGGGGCGGGCGCGGGGGGGGCGGCGGGCCACTGCGAGTGGTTTCTTGCTCGGTCATCTGCCTCATCCTTGTGGTTGGGCAGGGCGACCGGGGGTCGCCCGTGCCGTATGCAGTAGCAACAGGAGAGCAGGATTTCGCGGCAAGGCGATGCCGGAAAAGCGGCGTTGTGATGACGGCTCAGGCGGTCATGTCATCGACCACCGTCACCCCGGCGCCGCTATAGCCGTCCATTGCGGCGAGCGCGGCATGGAGCCCCGAGAGCCCGATCCGGTGGGTGACGAGGCGGGCGGGGTCGAGCCGTCCGGCGGCGATCATCCCCATCAGCGCGGCGAAGCGATGTGCGCCGATGCCGCGCGTACCGTGCAGCGTGATCTGGCGGGCATAGACGAGGTCCAGAAGCGGCAGGTCAGGCGTGGCGTGGTCGCCGAGCGGCATTCCGATCTGCACGTGCCGCCCCATCTTGCGCAGGCTCTTCAGGGAGTTGTGAAAGGTCGCGGTGATTCCCAGCGCGTCGAGCGAGACATCCGCGCCGCCGCCCGTCAGGTCACGCACTGCCCTGCCCACGTCATCGGTCGTGCTCGCATCAAGCGCCGCCGTGGCCCCGAGTTCGCGCGCCAGCGCCAGCGCCGCTGGATTCACGTCCACCGCGAGGATGCGCGCGCCGAGCGCCGCCGCGATCAGGATGGCCGACAGGCCCACCCCGCCGCAGCCATGTACCGCCAGCCATTCGCCGGGCGCGAGCCCTGCGCGGTCCACCAGCGCGCGGAACGCGGTGGTGACGCGACAGCCCATGCCCGCGGCAGCGGCATAGTCCATCGCGTCGGGCAGGCGCACGAGGTTGAAATCAGCCCGCGGGATGGCGATGCGCTCGGCAAACGCCCCCCATTGGCTGAACCCGATGACCTGCTGGTGGTCGCAGATCGTGGGCTCGCCGCCGCGGCAATCGGGGCAGGTGCCGCAACCGAGGATGAACGGCGCGGTAACGCGCTCGCCCACGCTGAAGGCGCGGCATTCGGGGCCGATCTCGATCACCTCTCCGGCGAATTCGTGGCCCATGACGTGGGGCAGCACCACGTCCGGGTCAGCCCCTTTCCAGGCGTGATGATCCGAGCGGCACACGCCGCAGGCGCGCACAGCGATCACCGCGCCGTCACGCGGGCAGGCGGGGTCGGGCAGGTCGGTGATCTCGACCGGGTCGGCGAAGCGGGAGAGCAGGGCGGCGCGCATCGGGGTTCCTTGGTCTGGTGGGGCGCGTCAGGTGCGCGGGTCGAGCAGCTTGGCGAGGATGCGGTTGCGGGTGATCTGGCCCAGCAACGCGCCATCCTCGACCACGCCCACCGGCGCGTCATGGCCCTGCGCCGCCTCCATCACCGCCTGGATGGTCGCGTCGGCGGGTACGGTGGCATCGGGCGTGCCCGTCGCGGGCTCCATCACGTCGCGGGCGCAAAGCACGCCCAGTGGGTTCATGTGCGCCACGAAATCGGCCACGTAGCCGGTGGCGGGGTTGGTAAAGATATCCTGCGGCGTGCCGCATTGCACGATGCGCCCGCCCTCCATTATGGCGATGCGGTCGCCCAGCTTGAACGCCTCGTCGAGATCGTGGCTGACAAAGATGATGGTGCGCCCCAGCGTCTTTTGCAGGTCGATGAGTTCGTCCTGAAGATGCGTGCGAATGAGCGGATCGAGCGCCGAGAAGGGCTCGTCCATCAACAGGATTGGCGCATCGGTGGCGAAGGCACGGGCGAGGCCCACGCGCTGCTGCATCCCGCCCGACAACTCGGCCACGCGGCGGTCGGCCCAGTCGGAGAGATTGACCAGTGCCAATTGATCGGTCACCCGTCGCTCGCGCTCGGATTTCGAGATACCCGCGAGTTCGAGGCCCAGCCCCACGTTCTCCGCCACGCTGCGCCACGGCAACAGGCCGAATTGCTGGAACACCATCGCGATATGGTGCTGGCGCAGGCGGCGCAGGGTGGCGGCATCCGCGTTCGTGACGTCCACCATGCTGTCACCGTCATGCACCTCGACCTTGCCGCGCACCACCGGGTTGAGCCCGTTGACCGCGCGCAGGAGTGTGGACTTGCCCGAGCCAGACAGCCCCATCAGCACGAGGATTTCGCCCGTTGCCACCGACAGGTCGCAATCGTGCACACCGAGGATCTGGCCGGTTTGCTGCTGGATATCGCCGCGTTCGCGGCCCTCGTCCATCAGCGGCAGCGCGCTCTCGGGCGCGTCGCCAAAGACGATGGAGACGGATTTGAAATTGACGCTGGCTTGGGTCATTTCCGGCCCTCCATGCGCAGCATCCGGTCAAGCACGATGGCCACGACCACGATCATCAGCCCCGACTCGAAGCCAAGCGAGATATTCACGGTGTTAATCGCCCTAAGGACCGGCACGCCGAGCCCGTCGGCGCCGACAAGCGCCCCGATCACCACCATCGAGAGCGACAACATGATGGTCTGGTTGAGACCGGCCATGATCTGCGGCAGGGCGTAGGGCAGTTCGACCTTCCACAGCGTCTGGCGATTGGTGGCGCCGAACGCCTGTGCCGCCTCCAGCAGCGGCTGCGGCGTGTTGGCAATGCCCAGATGCGTCAGGCGGATGGGGGCGGGGACCACGAAGATCACCGTGGCGATGAGACCCGGCACCATGCCGATGCCGAAGAACACGATCGCCGGGATCAGGTAGACGAAGGGCGGCAACGTCTGCATCAGGTCGAGCACGGGGCGCATTCCGTCATAGAGCCGCGGACGGTGCGCGGCGGCGATGCCGATGGGCACCCCCATCGCCATGCAGAAGATGCAGGACGACAGTACCAGCGTGAGGCTCTCGGTGGTTTCCTCCCAATAGCCCTGGTTGAGGATGAAGAGAAAGCCCAAGGCCACGAAAAGGCAGGTTTTCCAGTTGCGCTGAAGCGCCCAAGTGAGGCCCACGAAGACGGCGATGATCACCAGTGGATGCGGCGTCTGGAGCACCCAGAGAAAGGCGTCGATCAGCGCCTCCATGAGGAGGGCAAGCGCGTCGAAGAACCCGGCGGCGTTGTCCTGGAGCCAGAGAAAAAAATCCTCGGCCCAGTTGCCGACGGGAATCTTGTGATCGCTCAGCCAGTCCATGGGAATGCCTTGACTTTGAATGTTCGGAAGCAGGAAGGGGGGTGCCGCCCCGTATCAGGGCCGGGACGGCACGAGAAAAACCTCACAGACCCAGTTCAGCCTTGACCGCGGCCATCGCGTCGCCACCATCCTGCGTGGTCACGCCGTCGAGCCAGCCGTCCAGAACGCCGGGATTGGCCTTGAGCCACGCGGTCGCGGCATCCTCGGGGTCAGCCCCGTCGTTGAGGATCGCGCCCATGATCTCGTTTTCCATGGCGAGCGTGAATTGCAGGTTTTCAAGGAATGTGCCGACATTCGGGCATTCCTCGACATAGCCTGCGCGGGTGTTGGTATAGACCGTTGCGCCGCCGAGGTCGGGGCCGAACCAGTCATCGCCGCCGGTCAGGTAGGTCATGTCGTGATTGGCGTTCATCGGGTGCGGCTCCCAGCCGAGGAAGACGATCGGTTCTTCGCGGCGATCCGCGCGGGCCACCTGTGCCAGCATGCCCTGTTCCGAGCTTTCCTTGACCTCGAAGCCCTTAAGGCCAAAGGCGTCGGCCTCGATCATGTCGAGGATCAGGCGGTTGCCGTCATTGCCCGGCTCGATGCCGTAGATCGTCTCGTCGAGCGCTTCGGCATGCTCGGCGATGGCGCCGAAAGAAGTGATGCCGAGCTCTGCCCCGGCGGCATTGGTGGCCAGCGTGTATTTCGCCCCTTCGAGGTTGGCGCGCACGGTGTCCACGGTGCCAGCCTCGCGGTAGGGGGCGATGTCGCCTTCCATGGTGGGCATCCAGTTGCCGAGGAACACGTCGATGTCACCGGCGGCGAGCGAGGTATAGGTCACCGGCACCGAGAGCACCTTGGTCTCGGTCTCATAGCCCAGTGCCCCCAGCACAACCGTGGTCGCGGCGGTGGTGGCGGTGATGTCGGTCCAGCCCACATCGGAGAAGGTGACGCTCTCGCAATTGGCGAGCGCGGGGCCAGCGGCGGTGGCCAGCGCGAGGGCGGAAAGCGTTGTCTTTAGGGTCATCATGTCTCTCCCGTTATCGGTTGTCCGGGCGCGGGGCCCGCTTGGCCAAGGGCCCGGAGGACGATCCCCCGGGCCCCGGCATGACGGCGCAGGCGGTCAGGCTCAGGCCATCCACCAGCGCTCGACGAAGCGCATGCCGTCAACATCCCAGTTAGAGCTCATCTCCTCGGTATGTGCGATCTTGGTGGAGTTGCCGAACACCCAGTTGGCGAACATCGGGATGATGACACCACCCTCGTTCGACACCAGCGCCTGCATCTCGTAATACATTTCGCGGCGCTTGTCCTCGTCGAGCTCGGATCGGGCCTTGATCATCAGCTCGTCGAACCGCTCGTTGCACCAGAAGCTGTCGTTCCAGGATGCGCCGCACTGGTAGGCAGTGGAGAACATCTGGTCCTCGACAACTCGACCGGACCAGTAGACTGAGACGAAGTCCTCCTTCATCCAGATGTCCGACCAGTAGCCGTCATTCGGCTCACGCGACGGGGTAAGATTTATCCCCGCTTCGGCGGCCGAGGACTGGTAGAGCACGGCGGCATCGACCGAGCCGACAAAGGCCGCGTCGGCGGCCGATAGCTTGACGTCGATGCTGTCGAGACCGGCCTGCTTGAGGTACCATTTCGCCTTGTCAGGATCGTAGCTCTTCTGTTCGAGCTCGTCATTGTAGAAGCGCTGGCCCCGGCCGATCGGGTGGTCATTGCCCACCGAGCCGTAGCCGAACAGGATCTTGTCTACGAGTTCCTCGCGGTTGACCGCGTATTTCAGCGCTTGCCGGACATTGTTGTCGTTGTAGGGAGCTTCGCGGGTATCCATCGCGAAAGTGTAGTGCTGCGTCCCGGCAACCGCGTTGATCTGGATGTCGGGATTGCGCGACAGCAGGTTCACGGTCTTGAGATCGAGCCGGTCTGCCACGTCCACGTCGCCCGAGACGAGCGCCGTGGTGCGCGCGTTTTGATCGACGATGGCAATGATCTCGGCGCTATCGAACCAGGCCACGTCATCGCGCCAATGGCCCTCATGCCGCTCGACAGAGTAAGAGACGCCGGGATCGAAATCGATCAGCTTGTAGCTTCCGCATCCATCGCCAGAGCGCCAGTCGATGCTATCGCCGTCGGCGGGACAGATGGTCAGGTGATAGTCGCTGAGGATGAACGGAAAGTCGGCATTGCCGCCATCAAGGGTAAAGACGACCGTATCGTCGCCCTCTGTGCTGATGTCCTGGATTGGTGCCACGATCGGCCCGGCAGCGGAGGTCGAATCCTCGCCGCGGTGGAAGTTGATCGAGTTGACCACGTCCGCCAGTTCCAGCGGCTTTCCGGAATGGAAGGTCACGCCGGGGCGGATCTTGAAGCGCCAGACTTTGGCGTCGGGCGAGGCTTCCCAGCTTTCTGCAAGTTCCGGCCGCAACGAGCCGTCCTGCGCGACCTCCGTCAGGTGGCCGTGAATCGCGTAGGAGAGCGAGGTGGTGAAGCTGTTCTCGTACGTGCCGGGATTGAGCGTGTCGGTGGTCTGACCGTGGCCAATGGCGGCACGCAGGTGGCCACCACGCGACGGCGCGGCCTTGGCGCGCATGGGCATGGAGGCGGCAAGCGCTGCGCCTGCGGTAGTGGCCATGAAGCCGCGGCGATTAATACCGCCAGTGGTGATGCGTGTCATTTTCGGTTTCTCCCTTTGGGTTGTTTCGGACCAGCCTCGCGGATCGCGTGCGGTCATCTCTTATGTGTTAAAGGCTAATATGACGCTGGCGTGAAATACAACGTCATTCTCGTGAAGGTTCCCTGTCGTGCCCTCTCCCGGGTTATTGATTGACGAGTCAATTAAACACGATTACGCCGGTCTGGCAAGATGACCCTCGGGAGGCGATCCATGCCCAAGCTCGGAATGGAGCCCATCCGGCGCGGCGCGCTGGTGGAGGCCACGATTCACGAGATCGGCGCGCGCGGCGCGCTCGACGTGACGGTGGCGCAGATCGCGCGGCGCGCGGGCATGTCCTCGGCGCTGGCGCATCACTATTTCGGTTCCAAGGAGGCGCTGTTCGCCGCGGCCATGCGCCATGTGCTGTCGCTCTACGGTGCCGAGGTGCGCGGTGCGCTGAGCATGGCGAGAACGCCGCGCCAGCGCGTCGAGGCGATCATCCGCGCCAGCTTTACCCCGGCGCAGTTCCGACCTGAGATGGTTGCCGCCTGGCTCAATTTCTATGTACAGGCGCAGCGCTCGGATGCGGCGCGGCGGCTGTTGCATGTCTATCAGCGGCGGCTGCGCTCGAATCTCTATCACGCCTTCCGGCAGGTACCGGGATGCGACGCAACCACGCTCACCCGCGGCTGCGCGGCGATGATTGACGGGCTTTATATCCGCCAGTCACTCGGCGAGGGCGGTGTTGCCCCGGAGGCCGCAATCGACGTGCTGCTGCGCTATCTCGACACCAGCCTGCCCCAGGAGGAAAGATGACCCACCGCCCCAATATCCTCATCTTCATGGTCGATCAGTTGAACGGCACGCTGTTTCCGGACGGTCCGGCGGACTGGCTGCACGCCCCCAATCTCGCTAAGCTGGCGGCGCGCTCGACGCGCTTTGCCAATACCTACACGGCAAGCCCGCTGTGTGCCCCGGGGCGGGCGAGCTTCATGTCCGGGCTGCTGCCCTCGCGCAGCCGCGTCTACGACAACGCCGCCGAGTTCAGCGCCGACATTCCGACCTATGCCCATCACCTGCGCCGCGCGGGGTATCAGACCTGCCTGTCGGGCAAGATGCATTTCGTCGGCCCCGATCAGTTGCATGGCTTTGAGCAGCGGCTCACCACGGATATCTACCCCGCAGATTTTGGCTGGACACCGGATTACCGCAAGCCGGGCGAGCGCATCGACTGGTGGTATCACAACCTCGGTTCGGTGACGGGCAGTGGCGTAGCCGAGATTTCCAACCAGATGGAATACGACGACGAGGTGGCCTTTCACGGCGCGCAGAAGGTCTATGATCTCGCCCGCGGTCACGATGCGCGGCCGTGGTGCCTGACGGTGAGCTTTACCCATCCGCATGATCCTTACGTGGCGCGGCGCAAATACTGGGATCTTTACGAGGATTGCGAGCATCTCCTGCCGGAGGTGCCCGCCATGGCCTACGAGGATCACGACGCGCATTCCAAACGCATTTTCGATGCCAATGACTGGCGGGCGTTCGACATCACCGAGGAAGACATCCGCCGTTCTCGCCGCGCCTATTTCGCCAATATCTCCTATCTCGATGACAAGATCGGCGAGGTGATGGCGGCGCTGGAGGCCACGCGGCAGGAGGCGGTGATCCTCTTCGTGTCGGATCACGGCGACATGCTGGGCGAGCGTGGGCTGTGGTTCAAGATGTCATTCTACGAGGGCTCGTCCCGCGTGCCGCTGATGATCTGTGCCACCGATATGACACCGGGCCTCGTGACCGACCCGGTGAGTAATATCGACGTCTGCCCGACGCTCTGTGACCTGGGTGGTGCCGACATGTCCGAGGTGATGCCCTGGACCGAGGGGCAATCGCTGGTCCATCTCGGACAGGGCGGCAAACGCGACGCCCCGGTGGCGATGGAATACGCGGCCGAGGCAAGCTACGCGCCGCTCGTCTCGCTGCGTTATGGCAAGTGGAAATACAATCGGTGCTCGCTCGACCCCGATCAACTTTTTGACCTGGAGGCCGACCCGCACGAGCTGATCAATCTCGCGGATGACTCCGCCCATGCCGGCACGCTGGCGCAGTTGCAGGCCAAGGCCGCGGCGCGCTGGGATCTCGACGCCTTCGATGCGCAGGTGCGCGAGAGCCAGGCGCGCCGCTGGGTGGTCTACGAGGCACTGCGTCAGGGCGGCTATTACCCGTGGGATTACCAACCGCTGCAAAAGGCATCGGAGCGCTACATGCGCAACCACATGGACCTTAACGTGGTCGAGGAAAACCAGCGTTTTCCACGGGGCGAATAGGGGGGCGTATGATGGCGTCATCTTGCCAGGGATATCCACGCTCCCACGCGGGCAACCGGAGGAGGTGCTGATGGAGGCCGACTACGTCATCGTGGGCGCCGGCAGCGCGGGCTGCGCCATGGCCTACCGGCTCAGCGAGGCCGGCAAGTCCGTGCTGGTGATCGAGCATGGCGGCACCGATGCGGGCCCGTTCATCCAGATGCCCGGCGCGCTCAGCTATCCGATGAACATGCGCCGCTACGACTGGGGCTACCAGACCGAGCCCGAGCCGCACCTCGGCGGGCGGCGGCTGGCCTGTCCGCGCGGCAAGGTGATTGGCGGCTCAAGCTCGATCAACGGCATGGTCTATGTGCGCGGCCATGCGCATGACTACGACCATTGGCGCGATCAGGGCTGCGACGGCTGGGGCTACGCGGACGTGCTGCCGTATTTCAAGCGGATGGAGGCTTGGGACGACGGCGGGCATGGCGGCGACCCGGCGTGGCGCGGAACCGATGGTCCGCTGCATGTAAGCCGAGGCAAGCGCGACAACCCGCTGGTGCGCGCCTTCGTCGAGGCGGGGGTGCAGGCGGGATACCAGCGGACCGACGACTATAACGGCGAAAAGCAAGAGGGGTTCGGCCCCTTCGAGATGACGGTCCACAAGGGCCAGCGCTGGTCAGCGGCGAATGCCTACCTGAGACCGGCCCTGAAGCGCGAGAATTGCGACCTGCTGCGCGGGCTGGTGCAGCGCGTGGTGACCCATGAGGGCCGCGCAACCGGCGTAGAGGTGCTGCGCGGCGGACGGCGCGAGGTGGTGCGCGCGCGCGCCGAGGTGATTCTCGCGGCCTCTTCGATCAATTCGCCGAAGCTGCTGATGCTGTCGGGTATCGGTCCGGCGGCGCATCTCTCCGAGCACGGCATAGCGGTTGTGGCCGACCGGCCCGGCGTTGGTGCGAACCTGCAGGATCACATGGAGCTTTATGTCCAGATGGCCGCCAGCCAGCCGGTGAGCCTCTTCAAGTACTGGAACCTTTTCGGCAAGGGCTGGGTCGGGCTGCGTTGGCTTCTGGGTCGGCAGGGGCCGGGAGCCTCGAACCAGTTCGAGAGCTGCGGTTTCATCCGTTCCCGCGCGGGTGTCGATTACCCCGATATCCAGTTCCATTTCCTGCCCATTGCCGTGCGCTATGACGGCAAGGCGGCAGCCGAGGGGCACGGGTTTCAGGCCCATGTCGGCCCGATGCGCAGCGAATCTCGCGGCACGATCACCTTGCGCAGCAGCGATCCCGCCGACGACCCGGTGATCCGCTTCAACTACATGAGCGCGGAGAGCGATTGGACAGATTTCCGCCGCTGCATCCGGCTCACACGCGAGATATTTGCGCAGGAAGCCTTCGCGCCCTATCGCAAACACGAGATACAGCCTGGTGTCGAGGTGCAGAGCGACGACGCGCTCGACGATTTCATCCGCGAGCATGCCGAGAGCGCCTATCACCCCTGCGGCACCTGCCGGATGGGCCGCGCGGATGACAGCGATGCCGTGGTCGATCCCGATGGGCGGGTGATCGGGGTCGACGGCCTGCGCGTGGCCGATTCGAGCATCTTCCCGCGCATCACGAACGGCAATCTCAACGCCCCGTCGATCATGGCGGGCGAGAAAATCGCCGACGCGGTGCTGGGCCGCCGCCTGCCGCCGGACAACGCGGCCCCGTGGCTTCACCCCGATTGGGAACACGCGCAGCGGTGATCGCGCATTAACGCTTTGTTCACGTTCTGTATTGAAAAGCAGCATCCCCTCCCGCAATAAGGGGGCATGTTAAGGATTTCTTTACTGATCGTTCTTACAATGTTCCCCGCCGCGGTTGTTGCGCAGGGGTTCGGCGGGCCGGTGCGCGTGGTCGATGGCGATACGCTCGACGTGGGGGCCACGCGGGTGCGCCTGCACGGCATCGACGCGCCCGAACTGGGGCAGCGCTGCACCAACGCGGATGGCGTGGCATGGGATTGCGGCACATGGGCCGCCGATCAGGTGCGTAGGCGGATCGGGGGCCGCATGGCGCGCTGTGACACGGTCGATACCGATCGTTACGGGCGTACTGTCGCCACCTGCGCGGTGGCTGGGCAGGACGTGGGCCGGATGCTGGTGACCAAGGGGCTGGCGCTGGCCTATCGCAAGTACTCGATGGCTTATGACCTCGACGAGAAACGCGCCGTCATCGCCGGGATCGGGCTGCACGCGCACCGCTTCGACCGGCCAGCGGACCATCGCCGCACCGTGCGCGAGGATCGCGCGACGCAGACCGCCGCACCCGACCCGGATTGCGCGATCAAGGGCAATATCAGCCGCTCGGGCAAGCGCATCCACCACCTGCCGGGGCAGGCGGATTACGCGCGCACGGTGATCCGGCCTGGGCAGGGCGAACGCTGGTTCTGCTCGGAGGCCGAAGCGCGCGCCGCAGGCTGGCGACGTGCCCGGCGCTGACGCGAGTCTATCCCTGCGCGCCCGCCCGGTTTGATCCGGGTCAAGGTGCGTCGCGCCCGCGCCCATTAGGGTGGGTCGGCAGGCAAACAACAGGAGACGCGCGATGTCCCACACCCCCCACGAGCTTCACGAGGAATTTCCGCAATTCGCCGAGAGAATCGGCGAGATGAAACAGGCCGATCCGCACTTCGCGCGGTTGGCGGAGGAGTATCACGAGGTGAACCGCAAGGTGCACCGCGCCGAGACCCTGGTCGAGCCGATGGACAACCTCGCCGAGATGGACCTGCGCAAGGAACGCGCGCGGCTGAAGGACGAACTCTACCGCCTGCTGAGCGCCTGAGCGCGGTCCAGACGCGTCGCGCGGTCAGATGATCGCGTGGCGCACCCGCGCCGAGACCCATTCGCTCAGCACCACGGTGGCGAGGATCAACAGCAGGATCACCGTCACTTGCGGCCAGGCCAGCACGTTGAGCGAGGCCTGAAGCTTGAGCCCGATGCCGCCCGCGCCGACCAGCCCCAGGATGGTGCTCTCGCGGATGTTGATGTCCCAGCGGAACACCGAGATGCCCCAGAAGGCGGGCATGATCTGCGGCACGATCCCGTAGCTGACCACCTGCGCGGGGCTGGCGCCAGTGGCCTGCACCGCCTCGATCTGGCGCGCGTCGGTCTCCTCGATCGCCTCGTAGAGCAGCTTACCGACAAAGCCGATGGAGCGCAGCGCAATGGCGACGATCCCCGCGAGGATGCCCGGCCCGATGATCGCCACCAAGAGCAGTGCCCAGATCAGCGAGTTGATCGAGCGCGAGGCGACGATGATGAAAAGGGCGATGGGCCGCAGGATGCGCTGTGAGGGCGTGGTGTTGCGCGCCGCCATGAAAGCCACCGGCACCGCCATGATGACGCCGCCCAGCGTGCCCAGCGTGGCGATGTTGATCGTGTCCCAGAGCGGCACCATCAGCTCTGGCAGGTAGCTGAGGCGCGGCGGCACCATCCGGCTGCCGATATCGGCAGCCTGTCGGGGCGCGTCGGCGACGAATGCCCAAATGGTGTTTTCCGTCATCACCTGCCAGCACCACACGAACAGCGCCACCAGCGCCAGCCAGCCGAGCCACATCACCAGCCGCTTGCGCGGCGTGCGATGGGCCCAAACCTCGGAATGATGCGTGATCTCGCTCATTGCAGGAACTTTCGCAGGTAGCTGGAGCCGTATTCCGCCACCATCACGATGCCGATGATGATCAGCAGGATCGCGCCCGCGCTGTCATATTCGTAGCGGTCGATGGCGGTGTTGAGCGTCGCGCCGATCCCGCCCGCGCCGACGATGCCGATCACGGCACTCTCGCGAAAATTGATGTCGAGCCGGTAGAGCGACAGGCCGATGAGACGGGGCATCACCTGCGGCTGGATCGCGTAGTTGACAAGTTGCAGCCAAGAGGCCCCGGTGGCGCGGATCGCCTCGGCCTGCGCCTCGTCGATCTCCTCTATATCGTCGGCGAGCAGCTTGGCGATGAAGCCGATGGTGGCAAAGCTGAGCGTGAGGAAGCCCGCGAATGGCCCGAAGCCGAACATCGCCACGAGGAAGATGGCGATGATGATTTCCTGCAGCGCGCGGCTGACCGCGATGATGCCGCGGCAGACATAGTAGATCGCGCGCGGCGCGAGGTTGCGCGCCGCGCCGACGCCGATGGGCACCGAGATGATGACGCCGATCACGGTCGAGGTGAGCGTCATGGTCAGGCTTTCGATCAGCCCTTGGCGGATATCGATCCAGCGGCTGGTGAAATCCGGCGTGAGAAATCCCATGACGAAGCGTTGCCCGCGCTCCAGCCCGGCGGCGACGCGCGCCCAGTCCACTTCGAGCGTGCCGATGGCCAGCACGAGGTAGAGCACGACACCGATTTGCAGCGCAAGACGCCAGCGGCGGTCGGTCACGATCTGCGGCGGGCGCTTCCATGTGGTGGGGTAGGCGTCGGCCATCAGGCGAGCGCCTCCATCCGTGCCTTCGCCTCGGCTTCGGCCTCCGCCTGCTCGGCATCGCCCGCGCGCATGGCGTGCCAGTCTTCGGCACCATAGATTTCGGTCAGCGCCGCCTCGGTCAGCGTCTCGGGCGCGTCGTCAAAGACCACGCGGCCCGCACGCAGCCCCACGATGCGTTGCATGAATTGCTGCGCCAGCGGCACGTCGTGGATGTTGACGATGGCGGGCAGGTCACGCTCGGCACAGATTTCTGTAAGCAGGCGCATGATCTGGCGGCTGGTCTTGGGGTCGAGGCTGGCGGTGGGTTCATCCACAAGCAGGAGTTCGGGTTCCTGCGCCAATGCGCGCGCGATGCCCACCCGTTGCCGCTGCCCGCCCGACAGCGCGTCGGCGCGCTTGTCGGCGTGATCCATCAGCCCGACCCGGTCGAGCAGGCGATAGGCGTTGCGGATGTCGGTGGGAGGGTAGCGGCGCAGGAAACTACGCCAGAACGGCACATAGCCGAGGCGACCCGAGAGCACATTCTCCATCACCGTGAGCCGCTCGACCAGCGCGTATTCCTGAAAGATCATGCCGATCCGCCGCCGCTGGCGGCGCAGCTCGCGCTTGCCTAGCTTTGCCAGGTCGATATCGCCCAGCAGCACCGCGCCGGCGGTGGGCTCCACCAGTCTGTTGATGCAACGGATGAGGGTGGACTTGCCCGCGCCTGACGGCCCGATCAGCCCCATGATCTGGCCCTTGGGTACCGAAAGCGTCACGTCGCTGAGCGCCGTGTCGCCGGTCTTGTAGGTCTTACCGAGACCCTTGAGATGCAGCATGTCCGGTTACTTTCCGAAAACGAGCACGGGCAGCACGATACCGCCCGCGCCGATCCTGACAGGGAAGAAGGCTCAGTTGCAGTTATATTCGACGTCGTTGGCCGCATCGATGGTGCGGATGACCGACCAATGCTCCTTGAACGTGATCGGAATGAACTGCGCCTCTCCGGATTTCTTGAACTCTTCCTCCAGCTTGGAGCCTTCCCATTCAAAGGTGGCAAACGCCTCCTTGACCTTGTCCTGCAGGTCGGGGTGCAGGTTGTGGACCACGCCATAGCCGGTGGTGGGGAAGGTCTGCGACTTGTAGAGCACCTCGAGCTGATCCTCGGTGACCACCTCGCGGTCGATCATCCGCGCCTTGACCGAGTTGGCGATAGAGGCGGCCATGTAATCCTTGTTGGCGACGCCAAGGATCGAGTTGTCATGCTTGCCCGAGAAGACCGCCTCGAAATCGCGGCCCGCCTCCATGCCGAACTCGGCCTTGAGGATGGCTGATGGCGCCTTGAAGCCCGAGTTCGAGGTCTCGGAGGTAAAGGCCAGCTCCTTGCCCTTGAGGTCCTCGACGCTCTCGATCCCGGAGCCGGGGTAGGTGAGGATCTCCATCTCGTAGCCGAAGGAGCCGTCCGCGGCGGCCATCATGGTGAACGGACGAAAGCCCGCGCAGGCCACGGCCAGGGGATTCGACCCGGTATTGAAGCCCGCGACGTGCAGGCGTCCGGCGCGCATCGCCTCGATCTGCGCGGCGTTCGATTGCACCGGGAAGAATTGCACCTTCTTGCCGGTCACCTCGGCCATGTGATCGAGAAAACCCTGCCAGACCTCGGCATAGACAGCCGGATCCTCGACCGGGGTATAGGCAAAAATGATCGTGTCCGGGTCGAGCCACTTCGATTCGTCCTCGGGGATGTCGGCGATGAGATCGCCGTCATTGTCGGTATAGCGGTCGCCCAGCTTGAACTCGGCATGCGCGGGTGCGGCCAAAGCCAGCGCCGCGACGGTGGTAAGAAGTGCGGTCAGTTTCATCGTGGTCCCCCTGTGGTGATGTTTGCCCGGCTTGTTTAGGGACGGGTGTAAAACAGTGCGTTGACCCTAAGCGGTCCGCTCTTGGGCTGTCTACCCTTTCGTGACGGTTCGTATCAGGTTCGCGACTGCGCGGATCAGGCGGGCTTTGCCGTCGGGTCGCGGCGTTTGTCGGCATGAAGTGCGCGGCCCCGGCGCACGCCCTCCCGCGCGCTCACCTCCTCCAGCCAGCGGGCGAAATGCGGCTTGTCGTCCAGCACCTGCTGCTGGCCCTCCCACAGCGAGCACCACCCCCAGAGCGCCATGTCGGCGATGGAATAGAAATCGCCTGCGACGTAGCGGTTTTCTGCCAACCTGCGGTCGAGCACGCCGTAGAGCCGGGCCACCTCGCCGCGATAGCGGTCCTTGGCGTAGGGGATATCCTCCTTGGCAAATTTCAGGAAATGATGCGCCTGTCCCGCCATCGGTCCGACGCCGCCCATCTGCCACATGAGCCATTCCTCCACGGCGATACGCTCGCGCTCCGTCTCGCCGTAAAAGCGCCCGGTCTTTCGCGCCAGATATAGCAGGATCGCCCCCGATTCGAAGATGTTGATCGGCGCGCCCCCCGGCCCATCCGGATCGGTGATCGCCGGGATGCGGTTGTTGGGCGAGATGGCCAGGAAATCGGGCTTGTGCTGATCGCCCGCGCCGATATCGACGAGGTGGCAGCGATAGGGCAGGCCCATCTCCTCCAGCGCGATGGATATCTTCCAGCCATTGGGCGTGGGCCAGTAATACAGGTCGATCGGGTCGGTCATGGCATCCTCCGGGGCTGTGGCCCGGTCAGAATGACGGCTTGCGCCCGATTGGCAAGGGCAGGCGCAGATCGGGCACGATCCGCGACCAACGCGGCGTGGCACGCCCGGGTAGCGCGGCGCGAAGCTGTGCTAGGGTGAGGTGCTCGGGCTCGCGCAGGAGCCGCGCGTAAAAGGGCAGGGCGCCCGCGCGAGTATAGGGCGACCAGTGGCAGATGCGCGCGGTGGGCGGCGCGATATCAAACCCCGCGCGCCCGAGAGCCGCAAGCGTGTCGCCATCGTCGAGTTGCAGCGTTAGCACGTTGGCACCCGGGCGCAGCGCCAGCCCGAGGCTGCGGTCGCCGCGCGCAGGTGCCGGCATCAGCCATTCGAGCAGCGCATCGTAGAGATCGTTCTCGCGCGTGGTGACGTTGACGATCTCGGCGGCGCGGCCTGCGGGCGTGTCGAGCGCGGCCCCCGCGTTATGGCCGAACTCGGCCCCCGCCAGCAGGATGATTCGCCCCAGCGCACCGGGTGCGAGATGCGCCAGAGCCGCGAGCACGACCCGCGCACCAAAGGAGTGGGCGATGGCGTGGACGGGACGGTGCGGAGCCCGCCGCCGGACAGCCGAAACGAGGTCTGCCAGCGCTTGCCCTGCGCGCGCAGCTTCGCCGTAGGCACGCCACGGCGAGCCGCGCGCGTTCCAGCCGAAGCCGATTGCCAGCCCCTCTCCCGGGGCACGCCCGTCGAAGCCGAGGCCCCGCGGCCAACTCACCACCTTGAAGCAGTCGCGCGCGGGGTCGAGCGCGAAGATATGGCGGTGCGGGCATTCGGTGACGTGGCCGGGGGCGTATTTGAACCCGTGCACCATGATGATCACCGGTCCGCACTCATCGAGAGAGAGCGTGCAAGGCAGCCTGTCACCGGCATTGACGTGAATGATCGGCATGGCGTGCACATCCCACTACATCTTGTGGCTGCGGTGTAGGCCGGGGATATTTCGAAGCGGTGACGTTTTGGTTAAGCCTGCGTGACAGTGTTGACGCGCGCGCGGACTGCGGATAATCGGTGCGGCGTGGCGATTTGTTACCGGATTGCGGGCCACGTTAAACATCCCGCTAAAGAGGTCAGGAGAAAGGCCCCTTTCGCTTGACCGCGAACGGGGCTTTTTTCATGGGCGGCACGCCCGGAGGTGATACATGAAGACACGCACGAAACTGGTGCATGGTGGCACGCGGCGCAGCCAGTATGGCGAGGTGAGCGAGGCGCTCTTTCTCACGCAGGGATTCGTCTACGAGACCGCCGAGGCGGCGCAGGCGCGGTTCATCGAGGCGGGCGAGGACGAGTTTATCTATGCCCGCTACGGCAACCCGACCGTTGCCATGTTCGAGGAACGCATCGCCGCCCTCGAGGGTGCCGAGGACGCCTTTGCCACAGCGAGCGGAATGGCGGCGGTGTCGGGCGCACTCACCGCGATGCTGCGCGCGGGCGATCATGTGGTCGCGGCGCAAGCGCTTTTCGGTTCCTGTCTCTACGTGCTGGAGGAGGTGCTGACGCGCTTCGGTGTCGAGGTCACCTTCGTCGATGGCACGGACCTCGACCAATGGCGCGCGGCGGTGCGCCCCGGCACCAAGGCGGTGTTCTTCGAGACCGTGGCCAACCCGACGCTCGAGGTGGTCGATATCGCGGCGGTGGCCGGGATCGCCCATGACGTGGGCGCGACGGTGGTGGTGGACAACGTCTTTGCCACGCCGGTCTATTCCGACGCCATCGCGCAGGGTGCCGACGTGGTGGTCTATTCGGCGACCAAGCATATCGACGGGCAGGGACGGTGCCTTGGCGGCGTTGTGCTGGGGCGGCGCGACTTCATCCGCAAGGTTCTGGAGCCTTATCTCAAGCATACCGGGGGCGCGCTGTCGCCGTTCAACGCGTGGGTCATGCTCAAGGGGCTGGAGACCATTGACCTGCGCGTGCGCGCGCAGGCCGCGAGCGCGCAGGTCATCGCCGAGGCGCTTGCGGGTGACGCACGGGTACGGGTGATCTATCCGGGCCTGCCGGAGCATCCTCAGCACGCGCTGGCCATGCGGCAGATGGGGCAGGGCGGCACCGTGCTGGCGCTCGATATCGCGGGCGGGCAGGAGGCGGCTTTCCGCTTTCTCAACGCGCTCGAAATCGTGCTCATTTCCAACAACCTCGGCGACGCCAAATCCATCGTCACACATCCGGCGACCACAACCCACCAGCGCCTCTCCGAGGAGCGCCGCGCCATGCTGGGTATCACGCCGGGGCTGGTGCGGCTCAGCGTGGGGCTGGAGGATGCAGGCGACCTCGTGGCCGATCTGCGCGCGGCGCTCGACGCGGTTTGATCCGTTCTGCCGGTTTTCGCGTATGAAGTTACGCGATTGGAAATCCGGAGGGAAACCTTATATGGTCAATTCCGGCACAGCGGACAGGGAATCCTATCTATGAACGTGCATCCGTCTGACATGGCGCCGACCCCGGACCGGGACGAGGCGAAGGCCGCTCTCGCGCGGCTGCGCCAATGGGCGCAGTCGGCCACCCCCGAAGAGGTGGCCGACCTCGACCCGGCGATCGCCCGGCTTCTGCCTGGCGACGCGGTGATGAATTACCCGACGCTGTCGCGCGACTACCCCGCGGGTTTCGCCGCCGATGCCGCTTACCGTGCGACGCTGCCCGATCTTCAGAACGGGCCGTCCTCGCTTATCCGGGGAACGCGGCAGCAATTGCAGCATGTCGGGATTTCCAATTTCCGCCTGCCGATCCGCTACCACACCCGCGACAACGGCGATCTCACGCTCGAGACCTCGGTCACCGGCACGGTGAGCCTCGAGGCGGGCAAGAAGGGGATCAACATGTCGCGCATCATGCGCAGCTTCTACCGCCATGCGGAAAAGACCTTCAGCTTCGAGGTGATGACAGCGGCGCTCGACGACTACCTCGCCGATCTCGACAGCATTGATGCGCGCCTCCAGATGCGGCTCTCCTACCCGATGAAGGTCGAGGCGCTGCGCTCGGGGTTGGTGGGCTACCAGTATTACGACATCGCGCTGGAAGTGGTGGAGACGGACGGCGTGCGGCGCAAGTTCATGCACGTGGATTATGTCTATTCCTCGACCTGCCCCTGCTCGCTCGAACTCAGCGAACACGCGCGGCGCACGCGCGGTCAGCTCGCCACACCGCATTCACAGCGCTCGGTGGCGCGCATCTCGGTCGAGGTGGTCGCAGGCGACTGCCTGTGGTTCGAGGACCTGATCGAGCTTGCCCGCCGCGCGGTACCCACCGAGACGCAGGTGATGGTCAAGCGCGAGGACGAGCAGGCCTTTGCCGAGCTGAACGCGGCCAACCCGGTTTTCGTCGAGGACGCCGCGCGGCTGTTCTGCGAGCAGTTGCTGGCCGAACCCCGGGTCGGCGATTTCCGCGTGGTGGCAAGCCATCAGGAAAGCCTGCACAGCCATGACGCGGTCAGCGTGCTGACCGAAGGCGATACCTTCGCCGCGACAAGCCTCGACCCGCGCCTGTTCCAGACCCTCGTGCACGGCGGCTGAGCGGCCTGTCCATTTTCCGGGCAATCTGTGGTTGGTGCAGCGAGATTTCGCCGCATCCGCACGATGTGATTTGACCTTGCACCGCTGATGCTGCATTGCAGAAACAGATGCGCGTTACGCGCCTGTCACCTGTGCGCTGTATCAGCGGCACGACCTGACGAGAAGGAACGATCACAATGTTTGTACCTGATCTCCCGCTCAAGCTCTCCGCGGCGGGCATCCGCCTGACCGGATACATGATCGAGAGCCAATTGCGCGTCGCTCGGATCATGACCGAGGCGGGGCTCAACGCCACGCCCTTCGCCAAGCGGTCGGTGGCAGAGGCGGCTCCCGCGGCAAAGCCCGCGCCCGCGAAGAAACCGGCAACGGCCAAAGCCGCCCCCACGGCCACGAAAAACGAACCCAAGGTCAAGGCGGCTCCAGCCGCAAAACTGGCCGCAACCCAGGCCCCCACGCCCAAATCGGCCGAACCCAAGGCGAAGCCGGCCGAGCCTGCGTCGGCCAAGCCCGCGCCCGCGAAGAAACCGGCAGCGGCCAAAGCCACCTCCACGGCCACGAAAAACGAACCCAAGGCCAAGGCGGCTCCAGCCGCAAAACCGGCCGCAACCCAGGCCCCCACGCCCAAATCGGCCGAACCCAAGGCGAAGCCGGTCGAGCCTGCGTCGGCCAAGCCCGCACCCGCGCAGACAAAGTCCGCGCCCAAGCCGCAAGAGCCGAAGGCGAGTGCCCCGACCAAGCCCGCGCCAGAGCCGACAGAGCCCAAGGCGGAGCAGCCCGCACCCGCCGCCGCCAAACGTCCGCGCGCGCCCTCCAACCCGCCTGCCATGCCGCAGCGGGACGAGAAAACGAAGTCGGAATAAAGACTTGCAGGCCGGGATGCAGTCCACGCAACCCGGCCATTCCGAATTGGGGCTCGCGACGCGGAGAGCGATGACCTAAGTTGGCGTCAGGGAGGGAACGCATCACAAATGTGAGGTTTCCAGATGACGAACATTGCAACCAATATCTCTGTCTCGCCGCTTCGGGGCGCATGGGGTCGCTTCGTGGCCGGGCTCGAGCGGGGATGTGAGCGGATGGCGCGCACGCGGTCGCGGCGTGGGCAGATCGAGGCACTCGAGGCCAAGTCCGACCAGGAACTTGCCCGCCTCGGCATCCCGCGGGACCAGATCGCCTATCACGTGTTCAAGGACCTGTTCTACACCTGATCCGCGCCGCGCGCGCATGGGGGCCCGCCGGAAAGCATCCGCCGGGCCCCTTTGCGTGCGTGCTGCATTGCAGCAACACCTCGTGCCGACCTCGCCGCGCACCCGCGCATCGCGCGTCACGATGCGTTATGATGTGCCCGGGGAGGGGACCCGTTCGACCTGCGAAAGGGGACCCGATGACCGAAACCGACCTGACCGTTCGATTCCTTCCCGCCACATGGCGGCGCGATCTCGATCTCTTCATGGCCGAGCGCGCGCCGGGGATGAATGCCTACATGCTCACCCGGGCACGGCTGTCCAGCGTGGCGCGCATGCACGCTTTGAGCGACGCGGAACTGGCCGCCATGGGCCTCGCGCGGCGTGACATCCCGGCCTTCGTCATGGAGGACATCCTGCCGGGCTGAGCCCGACACGCATGGCGCTTGACACCGTCGCAAGGCGCGGCCAACGCTGCGCGCCATGTTTGACGTGCGACCCGTGGGATATCTCGTCGGGCTCATGGTGATGGCCATGGGCGCGACCATGCTGCTGCCGTTGCTCGTCGATCTCGCCGAGGGGCGGGAGCACTGGACCGTATTCGCCGAGAGCCTGATCGTCACATGCCTCGCAGGAGGGCTGGTCGCGCTCTCGTGCCGCAACGCGATGGGCCACGGGCTGAGCATCCAGCAGGCGTTCCTGCTGACCACCACGGTCTGGGTGGTGCTGCCGCTCTTCGGGGCGCTGCCCTTTGTGCTGGGCGAGACCGGGCTCGGTTTCGTCGATGCGTTCTTCGAATCGATGTCGGGGATGACGACAACCGGCACCACCGTGATCGCGGGGCTCGACGACCTGCCCAAGGGGCTGCTGCTGTGGCGCGGCATCCTGCAATGGCTGGGCGGGCTCGGAATCGTCATCGTGGCGCTGGTTTTCCTGCCCGAGATGCGGGTGGGGGGGATGCAGTTCTTTCGCTCCGAGGGGTTTGACACCTTCGGCAAGGCGCTGCCGCGTACCATCGACATCTCCAAGGGGGTGCTCAACGTCTACCTGCTGCTGACGCTGGCCTGCGTCTTTACCTACTTTGTGCTGGGGATGGGCGCGTTCGATGCCACTGTGCACGCGCTTACCACCGTTTCGACGGGCGGATTCTCGACTTCGGATTCCTCCTTCGGGGCGTTTTCCGCCGCGCCTCAATATGCCTGCATGGTGTTCATGATCCTCGGAAGCATGCCCTTCGTGCGCATGATGCAGGGTGTGCACGGTGACCTCGGGCCGCTGTGGCGTGACACACAGGTGCGCACCTACCTGCGCTGGATCGGCTATGCGGCGCTGCTTGTGGTCGGCTACGAGATCGCCGTGACCGGCCATATCGACGAGGAGGGGCTGCGCGCACGGCTCTTCAACACGGTGTCGCTGTTCTCCGGCACCGGCTATGGCGATGGCGACGTTACCGCCTGGGGCAGCTTTCCCTTCGTGATCCTGATCGCGGTTGGGGCGATCGGCGGTTGCACCGGGTCCACGGGATGTTCCATCAAGATCTTCCGCTACCAGCTCATGCTGCGCGCGCTGGGACAGCAGGCGCGGCGCATCTTTCATCCCAACTCGGTCATGGTGTTGCGTCATGAGGGACGGCGGGTCGAGGACGAGGTGCTGCAATCGGTGATGCTGCTCTTCACCGTCTACATCCTGTCACTCGGGGTGTTTTCCGTGGCGCTGGAACTGACCGGGCTGACGCTGATCGAATCTGTCACGGGCGCGTGGACCGCGATCTTCAATATCGGTCCCGCGTTTGGCCCGAGCGTGGGCGCAACCGGATCGGTGCAGGGCTTCCCCGAAACGGCCAAGGCGCTGATGATCGTCGCCATGCTCATGGGACGGCTTGAAATTCTCGCCGTGCTGGTGCTGCTCCTGCCGCGGTTCTGGCGGCCCTGAGGGCGGGCCTCCGCGTTCCGGTCAGTAAACGTCGCGCCCGCCGCGCATGGCGATATAGGTCGGGCATTCGGGGCGCGCGGTGTTGAGGATGAGGTACCACACGACCTCGCCGGGGCGGCCCGTGCGGGAATATTCGCAGCCCGAAGGGTGCGTCCACCACTGGCCGGGATGGCCCTCGGGCGGCATGATCCGGCTGCTGCCGCCCATGATCGCGGTGGTGTAGCCGCCCATGTCCTGTGCGTATTGACCCTGCTTCGCGATAGCGGCAGGCACCGCGAGGCCGAAAAGGCCGAGCGCGGCAAAGAGATGTCTTGCGGTCATGATGCTGTCTCCGGGTGTGCGTGACAGCATCATCACGCCCCGTCGCCGCGGCCTCCGCCGGCCCGGTCGGTGGCGAAATCGTGGCGTTTGCAGAGAATTATTCCCAACACCCCACGAGTGCGGTCATCGCCTCGGCCCGGTCGGTCAGCGCCTCGCCCGAGAGGTCGGCCTCTATCGTGGTGGCGCGCGGCGTGACGCCGCCGGCGTCCAGAACTGCGCGCAGTGCACCGTTTGTAGCGGCAAAGCTCACCCCCTCGGGCAGGCTGCGTCCCTCGGTCTCGTAGGGCACTAGCATACCCAGCACGGCGCCGCTGCCATCGAGCACGGGGCCGCCCGCATCGCCAGCCCGCGCGCTGAGCGCCAGCCGCTTGAGATGCGTCTCGCCGTCGAGTCCCTCGAGCGCTGCCAACTGGCCGAAGGTGACGGTGGGTGCACCCAGCAGCCCCTCGTAGGAATAGCCCGCCACTGCCACTCGTGACAGTACCGCCGGAAGACCGTCGCGGAACCGGGCGACCTGCGCGGGCGCAAGCTGGTCGCGCGGGCGGAGCACCGCTACCCCGAGCGCTTCGTCCAGATGGGCAATATCGGCTTCCGTCGTCTCGTTGATGGTAATGCGTCCGCATCCCTTCACCGCCTCTGCGGTGGTCAGCACCGCGCCGCCTGCATCGACGAAAAAGCCCGTGCGCACGCGGTCTGGCCGGCGCACGTCGAGGCCTGCGACGAGGTCCACGCGCTGCCCCGTCGCGGGGGCGGCGATGGCGTCAAGCGTGCCGGGTAGGGGGGTGAAACTGTCCTCCATCTTCTCGAGCAGCCGGGTGAGGCGGGCCTCGTCGCCCGCGGGCCAGACAAGGGTAAATCCCTTGATCTCGCGCCCCCGCAGCCAGACGCGCGTATGCGAGACCGTGTCGCGCCCTTCGCCGGTGAGGGTGAATCCGTCCGCTTCGAGCGCGCGGGGCCCGGTTTCGGGCACGATCTCGAGGCTCTGCATGATGTCGTAGAGCGCGGTCATGGTCGTGCGGTCGCCCGGCTGACTGATGAGTAAAACCTGCGCCGGAAAGCTGCCGCTGGGTTGGTAATGGGCAAAGGGGGCCTCGTGGCGGTCGAATTCAACCATCCCGAGCGGCAGGTCGATCTCGATGCCCGCGCGGGTATCGCGCACGGTTTCCAGTCCGAGATCCTCCAGTACCGCGTTATACTGCCCCATCAGCGCGGCGCGCTGGCGCGTGGTCAGCACGCCGGTCGTCTCGAACCCGTTCTGTTGCTGCCAGCGGGCCATCGCCCCGCGGGTACCCCGCCCGAACGCCGCATCGATCGCGCCGTCATAGACCCCGGCCCATTGTAGCGCGACCTGCAATTCCTCACGTTCCTCGCGGCTCAGCCGGGCCTCGCCGGCGCGGGCCTCGCGCAGAGTTTCCCCCGGTTCGGGCTGCGGGGCGGGATCGGGGGCGGTCACGAGCGGAGCCTCCTCGGGCGCGGGGGCGGGCGCGCTCGCGTCGCCGACGGGCCAGAACCGGCGGCCGAAGTCGGACGATTGCGCAATATAGCTGTCGCGCGCGATCACCCCCTCGCGGCGATAAACCTGGAGCACGCGCTCGGCCTCGTCCTCCCTGTAAGGGCCAAGCGCGATCGCATACCAGCCCCGCCCCAGGGCAAATCCGTTCACGTCCGGCAGGTCGCGCGCGTAGACGCGCGCCCGCGCCCGCGCCTCGGCGAGGGTTGGCTGCGCCTCGATCTGCACCCAGACCTGCCGGGCAGCGCCGCCCGTATCCTGCGCCGCTGCCGTGAGAGGAAAAATGAAAACCATGTAGCAAAGGGCCGTGACCAAACGCATTCCTGTGCATCCCGTATCTGGTTTGCGCCCTGCTCGGCGCCTCTGACCGGTTCTACCAAACTACGCGGGCATTGCATCTCCTTTCTGCCACCGACGCCACGCCGACGCGACCCCGAAGCCCGATTGACCATGCCCCGCGCCCGGCCTAGGTAGGGCGGGCAATTTCGGGGGCCTTTCGCATGACCGACAGCACTGTGAGACCGCGCAGCTTTCAGGAGATCATTCTCCGGCTCCAAGCCTATTGGGCGGGCCAGGGCTGCGCGATCCTGCAACCCTATGACATGGAGGTGGGCGCGGGCACGTTTCACCCCGCCACCACCCTGCGCTCGCTCGGCTCTCAGCCCTGGGCCGCGGCCTATGTCCAGCCCTCGCGCCGGCCCACCGACGGGCGCTACGGCGAGAACCCGAACCGCCTGCAGCACTATTACCAGTACCAGGTGCTGATCAAACCCTCGCCGCCCGATCTGCAGGATCTCTATCTCGGCTCGCTCGCCGCCATCGGCATCGACGCGGCCCTGCACGACATCCGCTTCGTCGAAGATGACTGGGAAAGCCCCACGCTCGGCGCCTGGGGCCTCGGCTGGGAGGTCTGGTGCGACGGGATGGAGGTCAGCCAGTTCACCTATTTCCAGCAGGTCGGCGGGCATGACTGCCACCCGGTCAGCGGGGAATTGACCTACGGGTTGGAACGGCTGGCGATGTATGTGCTGGGCGTGGACCATGTGATGGACATGCCCTTCAACGACCCCGGCGCGCCCATACCGCTCAGCTATGGCGACGTTTTCCGCCAGACCGAGGAGGAATACTCGCGCTTCAATTTCGACGTGGCCGACACGACCGTGCTGCTCAGGCATTTCGAGGAGGCCGAGGCCGAATGCGCCGCCATCCTCGGCCAGGAAGAGACCGACCCCAAGACCGCCAAGCGCATCGTCATGGCGCATCCCGCCTATGACCAGTGCATCAAGGCCAGCCACATCTTCAACCTGCTTGACGCGCGCGGCGTCATTTCCGTGACTGAACGGCAGGCCTATATCGGTCGCGTGCGCGCGCTGGCACGGGCCTGCGCCGATGCCTTCGTCCGGACCGGGGCCGGGGGGCAGGCGGCCTGATGGGCAGGGTTCTCAGCATTGGCATTCTGGTCGCCGCCCTGATCGCCGGGGTGGCGATGTATTACCTGCAGGTCTACCACTTCTACGAAGAGGTTCGCCCCGCCTCGGAGGGTGGCACCGTGGACATGCGGATCACCCTCGCCGACGGCGGCACGCGCGATCTGCCGGTGCGCGATTTCGCGGGCATCGACGCCGACAGCTCGCCGATTCGCTTCCGTGCCTGTTTCGAAACCGATTTGCCGCAGGACATGGCGCTCGCCACCTACGAGTCCGCCGAGCCGCTCAATGCGCCCGGCTGGTTCGACTGTTTCGATGCCGAGGCCATCGGTGCCGCGCTGCAAGAGGGTCGCGCCCGCGCGTATCTCGGCCAGAAGAACATCACCTATGGCATCGACCGGGTGCTGGCTGTCACCGGCGAGGGCCGCGCCTTTGCCTGGCACCAGATCAACCGCTGCGGAGAAGTGGTCTTTGACGGCCAGCCCGCCCCCGACGACTGCCCCGAACCGCCGCAAGGATACTGAGCCCCATGCCTGATCTCCTGATCGAACTGTTCTCCGAGGAAATCCCCGCGCGCATGCAGGGAAAGGCCGCGGATGATCTCAAGCGGCTGATGACCGACGCGCTAGTCGATGCGGGGCTCACCTATGCGGGCGCGGCGGCGTTCTCCACCCCCCGGCGGCTGACGCTCGCGGTGCACGGGCTGCTTGCGACAAGCCCCACCACGCGCGAAGAGCGCAAGGGCCCGCGGGTGGACGCCCCGGACAAGGCCATCGAAGGGTTCCTGCGCGGCGCGGGCGTCACACGCGACGACCTGGAAATTCGCGATGAAAAGAAGGGCCAGGTCTATTTCGCCACCATCACCCGGCCCGGTCGCCCGGCCACCGACATCGTGGCCGAAGAGCTGGAGAAGGTCATCCGCCACTTCCCCTGGCCCAAGTCGATGCGCTGGGGTGCGGGCAGTTTGCGCTGGGTGCGGCCGCTGCATTCCATCCTGTGCATCCTCACGGACGACGGTGGCGAGGCGCAGGTGGTGGAGATGGAGGTCGACGGTATCCGCGCGGGCGATGTCACGCGCGGCCACAGATTCATGGCGCCAGAGCCGTTTTCTGTCACGTCCTTCGAGGATTACGAGGCAAAGCTAAAGCGCGCAAACGTGGTGCTCGACGCAGCCGAACGGCAGGCGACGATCTGGCAGGAGGCCACCAACCAGGCCTTTGCCTCGGGGCTCGAGGTGGTCGAGGATCGCGGGCTTCTGGCCGAGGTGGCAGGGCTGGTGGAATGGCCGGTGGTGCTGATGGGCCGGATCGACGAGGATTTCCTCGGCCTGCCGCCGGAAGTGTTGCAGACCTCGATGAAGGAGCACCAGAAATTCTTCTCGGTGAGGAACCCGAAATCGGGGCGCATCGAACGTTTCGTCACCGTTGCCAATGTCGAGACCGCCGACCACGGCGCGACCATCCTGGCGGGCAATCAGAAGGTGCTGGCGGCGCGGCTGTCGGACGCGAAATTCTTCTGGGAGAATGACCTGCGCATTGTGCGCGAGCGGGGCCTTGAAGGCATGGCCGAGGGGCTGCGCGACGTGACCTTCCACAACAAGCTGGGATCGCAGGCCGATCGCGTGGCGCGCATCGCGGCGCTGGCGCGCGAGATCGCACCGTTGGTGGGGGCGGATGCCAGCTTGGCGGAACAGGCGGCACAGGTCGCCAAGGCCGACCTCGAGTCGGAAATGGTTGGTGAATTCCCCGAATTGCAGGGGCTTATGGGGCGCTACTACGCCAAGGCCGCGGGGCTCGCGCCAGAGGTCGCGGCGGCCTGCGAGGAGCATTACAAGCCGCTCGGGCCGGGCGACGCGGTGCCCGCCGCCCCCGTCTCGGTTGCGGTCGCCTTGGCCGACAAGATCGACATGCTGACCGGTTTCTGGGCCATCGACGAGAAACCCACCGGCTCCAAGGATCCCTACGCCCTGCGCCGCGCGGCACTCGGCGTGATCCGTATGGTGATGGAAGGCGACCTTCGCCTGCCACTCGACCGCTTTATCGACGCGCAGCTTCTGCGCCAGAAGATCAAACTCAATCGAGACGAGGCCAGTGATGACGAGATCGACACGCTGGAGGAAATACTGGACGAGATCGCCCATCACGGCGTGTTCGGTGCCGCCTTCGAGGCGGTTCTTGACAAGTTGCACGGCCGGGACCGGACGCCGGAAACCGGCAACGGCAGCCTGATACACAAGGTGGGCGCAGCTATGCCGGACCTCAGCGACGACCTCCTCGCCTTCCTCCACGACCGTCTCAAGGTCCACCTGCGCGACGAGGGCCTGCGCCATGACGTGATCGACGCCTGTCTGGCCATGCCGAACAACGACGATCTCACCCTGCTCGTCCACCGCGCCCGCGCGCTCGGGGATTTCCTGAAAACCGACGATGGCGAGAACCTGTTGCAGGGGTTCAAGCGCGCCAACAACATTCTAAGCCAAGCCGAGGACAAGGATGGCGTCGAGTATTCCTACGGCGCCAACGTGAAATTCGCCGACACGGAGGAGGAGCGCACGCTGTTCGCCGCTCTCGACGCGGCCGAGCCGCAAATCGCCGCCGCGCTCGGCTCGGAGGACTTTGCCGGTGCCATGTCCGCGATGGCCGCCCTGCGCGCGCCCATCGACGCGTTTTTCGACGCGGTGCAGGTCAATGTCGAGAATGCGGTCATCCGTCGCAACCGGCTCAACCTGCTGAGCCGAATCCGCCATATCTGCCTTCAGGCCGCCGATCTGACCCGCGTCGAGGGGTAGGGACGGCCACCTCTTACCCGTCACACGCCTGTGATCCTTTCCCTTGCCATGTTCACGTCGCGGCGTATGGTGCGGGCAAAGGAGAGGTGCCGCAGTGCAGCAAGACGACCCCGATATCACCCTCATCACGGCCTCGGCGCCCATGCAAGCGGACACCCATGGCGGCCGCGCGAAATGCCTGCAACGGCTGGTGCGGCTCGACCTGCCGGTACCGCGCACCATCGCGCTATCATTTGACGCCGTTCACCGCATCGCCGCGGGCGAAATGCCCGACATGGCCGCGCTGCTCGCCCCTTTCGGCGCGACGCCGCTCCTGTGTGTGCGCCCCTCGTCCGAGGATCCCGACTGGGGCGGGCCGAACGCGGTGCTCAACATCGGGATGAACGATGCGCGCTACCTGGATCTGTCCGAGCAGATCGGCAAGCAGGCGGCCTCGGATATCTACCTGCGTTTCGTGCAATCCTATGCCATCCACGTGGCCCGGCTCGATCCGGACGTGTTCGAAGAGGTCGCACCCGACCCGGTGCAAGGGCTGGGAGAGGCGCTGCGCGCCTACGAGGACGAGACCGACGAGGCCTTCCCGCAGGATCCGGCCGTGCAACTCGGGCAGGTGCTGCGCTCGATGGCGCGCGCCTGGGAGGGGACGACGGCGCGCCTCCTGCGGCAGGCCAAGGGCGCGCCCAAAGATGCCGGGCTGGGCCTCGTGGTGCAGCAACTGGCGCTGGGGATCGGCCCGGGCGAGAGCGGTTCGGGCGTGATGCAGCTCGTCGACAGCCGCACCGGCGCGCAGCAGATCACCGGGCGTTACCTCAGCCAGAGCCAGGGGCGCGACGCGCTGCGCGGCGGCGAGGACTCGATCTTTCTCACCCGCGACCCGCGTGGCCCCTCGCTCGAAGAGCTGGCCCCTGACGCGTTCGCCGAGATCCGCGCGCATACGCGGCTCATGCGCGAGAAGCTGCGCGAAGAGATGCAGACCGAGTTCACAATCGAGGACGGCAAGGTCTGGATCCTCGATGGCATCCGCGTTGCGCGCAACGCCCGCGCGGCGGTGGCCATCGCGGTGGCGCTGGCCGAGGACGGGATCATTCCCCGCGAGGAGGCGCTGATGCGGGTCGAGCCGCGTGCGCTCAACGAGCTTCTGCACCGGCAGGTGGACCCCGAGGCGCCGCGCGACATCCTCGCCCACGGCATCGCCGCAAGTCCCGGTGCCGCCTCGGGCAAGGTGGTGTTCACGGCCGCCGAGGCGCAGGCGGCGGCGGCGCGGGGTGAGCCTTGCGTTCTGGTGCGGCGCGAGACCAGCCCCGAGGACATCCGCGGGATGCACGCCGCCAGCGCCATCCTTACCGAGCGCGGCGGCATCACCAGCCACGCCGCGGTGATCGGGCGCGGCATCGGCCTGCCTTGCGTCGTGGGGGCGTCGGATATCCGCTTCCAGACCCGGCGCAAGATGCTGACCATGCCCGGCGGGCAGGTGATCCGCGCGGGCGAGACGATCACCGTCGATGGCACCAACGGCGAGGTGCTGGCGGGCGAGGCCCCGCTGCTCGAAGCCGCGCGCGACGCCGCCTTTCAAACGCTCATGTCCTGGGCCGACGAGACCCGCGACATCGCCGTGCGCGCCAATGCCGACACCCCCGCCGATGCCGAGCTCGCGCGCAATTTCAACGCGCGCGGCATCGGCCTGTGCCGGACAGAGCACATGTTCTTCGAGGCCGACCGCCTCACCGTCATGCGCGAGATGATCTTCGCTGACACGAGCGAGGACCGGGCCGCCGTGCTCGAACGGCTCCTGCCCATGCAACGCGCCGATTTCGCCGACCTGTTCCGCATCATGCAGGGACAGCCCGTTTGCATCCGCCTCTTCGATCCGCCGCTGCACGAATTTTTGCCCGCCGACCGCGCGGGCCACCTGCAACTGGCCGAGGCACTGGACATGCCGGTCTCTGACGTCACCCGCCGGGTCGAGGCCCTGGGCGAATACAACCCGATGCTGGGCATGCGCGGCGTGCGGCTGGGCATCACCGTGCCGGAAATCTACGACATGCAGGCGCGCGCCATCTTCGAGGCGACGCTCGAGGCGAGCCGCGAGGGCGAGGAGCCGGTGGTGCCCGAGATCATGATCCCGCTGGTCAGCGCGCGCCGCGAGGTGGAGATCGTCAAGACGCGCATCGACGCGGTGGCGGCGGCGGTGCGCAACGAGCGGCAGCGCGATTTTGCCTACCGGCTGGGCGTGATGGTAGAAACCCCGCGCGCAGCGCTGCGCGCGGGCGAGATCGCGCCCCTGGTGTCGTTCCTCAGCTTCGGCACCAATGACCTGACGCAGATGACCTATGGCCTGTCGCGCGACGATGCCGGTCGGTTCATGTCGGCCTATGTGCAGCAGGGCGTCTTTCCGGAAGACCCGTTCCACGTGCTCGACACCGATGGTGTGGGCGAGCTTCTGCGGATCGGGGCCGAACGCGGGCGCGCGGCCAACCCCGACATCGTGCTGTCGATCTGCGGCGAGCATGGCGGCAACCCCGAATCGATCTCGTTCTGCCGAGACGCGGGCTTTACCTACGTCTCGTGCTCGCCCTTCCGGGTGCCGGTGGCGCGACTCGCTGCCGCACAGCTCTCGGTGCGTGACAGGATCGGCACGCCTGAGACCGTCCTCGCGCAAGATCCTTCGCGTTCTGTGGGCTGAGACGCGCTGGATTGCCCGTCGGCAAAAATTCGCCGATGGAGGCGGGTGGACGCGTGGTGCGCTTTCGGCTAATGGCCCGCGATGATCGTGCCGGTGCGACGCGCCGGAAAACGAAGGAGATCGCCTATGAAACGGACGCTTTTGATCGCGGCGCTTGTCTCCGCCTTAGGCGGGGCTGTGGTGGCGGACACCCCGCTCACGCAACTCATGGCCCAGGAAATCCGCGCCCTGCGCGCGATCCCGGGTGACCGGCTGGCCGGCTACGTTGCCCGCCCCGAGACCGGGATCGAGTATTCGCGCGGCTGGCTTGCGCGGCAGCGGGTGCGCGGCGCGGACCAGCAGACCGAATGCCTCGCCGAGGCGCTCTATTTCGAGGCCCGCGGCGAGAGCGTGCGCGGCCAGTTCGCGGTGGCCGAGGTCATCATGAACCGCGTCGACAACCCCGAGTTTCCCGACACGGTCTGCGGCGTGATTAACCAGGGCACCGGGAAAAAGTACCAGTGCCAGTTCACCTATACGTGCGACGGCAACCCCGAGCACATCGCCAACCAGTCCATCTACGGGCAGGTGTCCAAGGTGGCGCGGCTGATGGTCGAGGGGGCACCGCGGCAACTGACCGACGGGGCGACCTACTACCACACCCGCGCCGTCAAGCCCCGCTGGGCACGCAAGTTCGCGCACACCGCCTCCATCGGCGTGCATCATTTCTACCGCAAGCCGACGCGCCTCTCGAGCAACTGAGGGCGGCGCGCAATTCCCTCGCCACGCGCCGGAATCGCGGTTGACTCGGTCGCGCGCCCCGGTAAAAGGCGGGGTTCATGGGATATTCGCGGGTGCCCATGCGCATCCGCCGCAGGAGACGAGACATGGCAAAGCCGACCACCATCAAGATCCGCCTCAACTCGACCGCGGGTACCGGGCATTTCTACGTGACCAAGAAGAACGCGCGCACCATGACCGACAAGATGACCGTGCGCAAATACGACCCGGTCGCGCGCAAGCATGTCGAGTACAAGGAAGGCAAGATCAAGTAACGATCGCCCTCCCGTTCGACACGGCAAGAGCCGCGCCCCCGGGCGCGGCTTTCTCTTTTTGCGCCACTCTGCACCTGGTGCTGTGCCTCTTCTTGGCGAAAATACCCGAATCCCACGGCGCAGGCACGAAAAAGGGCCGGTCGCTGTGACCGGCCCTGATGTCTTCCAGAGGCTAGCGCGCTATTCCTGCTGGCCCATGAACATCAGCAGGAACTGGAACATGTTGAGGAAGCTGATGTAGAGGTTGAGCGCGCCGTCATAGGCGGCCTTGTCCAGCCATTCCTGGTCGCCCTGCGCGGCGTGGGCCACGTAGGTGTTCTTGATTTCCTGCGTATAGAACGCCGTCAGCCCCGCAAAGATCAGCACGCCGATGGCAGAGATGGCGAACATCATCGCCGGGCTCTGCAGGAAGATGTTGACGATCATCGCCACGATCAGCCCGATCACCCCCATGATGAGGAAGCTGCCCCAGCCCGAGATGTCCTTCTTGGTGGTGTAGCCCCAGAGCGACAGCCCTGCGAAGGCGATCGCCGTCACCACGAAGGTCTGCGCGATCGAGAAGCTGGTGAAAACCAGGAAGATCGAGCTGAGCGAGATGCCGATCAGCGCCGCGAAGGCGAAAAAGCCAAGCTGCACGCCCGCTGCGGGTGCCTTGCGCAGCAACGCGCCCCAGCCGAGGAAGATGAACGCCAGCGGCGCCAGCATCACCACCCATCTCAGCGGCGACAGGTAGATCGCCGAACCGAAGCCCGTGAGCATCTCGCCGTTGGGCAGTTGTGCGGCCGCGGCCGAGGGATCGGTGGTCACGGCGAGTCCCGAGATGGCCCATGCCGCCAGCGCAGTGATGAGCATCCCCACGGACATGGTGCCGTAGACCTTGTTCATGTGCGCGCGCAGTCCGGCGTCGATCTCGCTGGCGCGTGCGCCCGCTGCCGTCCGGATCGTGTCGTGTTGAGCCATTGATACCTCCAGTTACGTGGCAGCCCCGGGACGGGGCTTTGCCAGTAATATCGGAGGGGACGGGGGTCTTTTCAAGCTTTTCCGACCGTTTCGGATATGTTTTTCGTGCCGGTCCGGTGCGCCTGCCCGCGCGTCACGCGCAGGGGGTTCCAGGCAAGTCCCAGAACGGGCGTGCGGCCTCGCGCTGCGCGTCATGACGGCTCAGGCCGAGATCGGCAAGGATGGCATCGTCGAGTTGCGCCAGTTCCCGGCGCTGACGGGCGACTTCGTACATCTGCCGTAGGGGCAGGCGGCGCGGGCGGGGCAGGGCGAAGGCTGCGATGCGGATGGACATGGGTTGCTCCTTTCGGGTCTGTGATGAATTTCCCGGTTTACATTTCATGTCTTGATCATATGGCGGAAGTCGCTGCATAATGAAAATGAATGTTCGTATGCCAATACATCACGGGAGCTGATCCATGAGGAATCTCGACATCACCACCCTGCGCGCGCTCGTGGCGGTCGCGGACCACGGCGGGGTCACGCGGGCAGCGGCGATCCTGCACCTCACGCAATCGGCCGTGTCGATGCAGATCAAGCGGCTGGAAGAGATGCTGGACCTCGCGCTCTTCGACCGTGGCAACCGGCGCGTGTCGCTCACCGGCCCGGGCGAGCAGCTCGTGAGCTATGCGCGGCGCATCCTCGCGCTCAACGACGAGGCGGTCGCGCGACTGACCGAGGATCGCTACGAGGGCGAGCTGCGCCTCGGGGTGCCGCATGACATCGTCTACCCGGTGGTGCCGCGCGTGCTCAAACAGTTCAACGCCGCCTATCCGCGGATCAACGTGCACCTGCGTTCGTCGAGCACGATGAAACTGCACGAAGAATTCCAGCGTGGCGAGGTGGACGTGATCCTGACCACCGAGGAATCGCCCAAGCCCGGCGGCGAGACCCTGACCGAGATGGCCCTGCGTTGGACCGGGGCGCGTGGCGGCGTGGCGTGGAAGCGGCGCCCGCTGCGGCTCGCCTTCTGCTCCAACTGCATCTTCCGGCCCATCGTGCTGCGCCGGCTCGAGGAGGCGGGGATCGACTGGGAGATGGCGGTGCTGTCCGAGGACGACCGCGCGGTCGAGGCGCTGGTCAGCGCCGATCTCGCCGTCGGCGCGCTGCTAGAGGACAGCATTCCGCCGCACCAGGAGGCGATCGAGCCGGGCACCGCGCTGCCCGATCTCGGCGTGCAGAAGATCAACCTCTACGTCCGCCCCGGCGGCGACGCGCTGCTTGATCCGCTGTCGGACATGCTGCGGCAGGGCTTCGTCGCACAGCCCGCGCCGGTCAGTCTGCGGATGGCGTGACCACCACCTTGCCGGTGGACTTGCGGCTGCGCAGCAGATCCAACGCCTCGGCGGCGCGGTCGAGCGGCAGGACGTGGCTCACATGCGGGCGGATACGCCCCGCCTCGTACCAGCCGAACAGCGTCGCGAGGCTCTCGGTCACCACCTCGGGTCGGAACTTCAGGTATCCGCCCCAGTAGAGACCCATCACGCTCAGGTTCTTGACCAGCAGGTGATTGGCGGGGATCTGCGGCACCTCGCCGCTGGCAAAGCCGATGGCGAGGATGCGCGCCTCGGGGCGGCAGGCGCGCATCGCCGCCTTGAACTGGTCGCCGCCCACTGGATCATAGACCACGTCCACTCCACCCAATCCGCGGCACGCTTCGCGGATGTCCTCGGTGGCGGCGTCAATCAGGTGGTCGGCGCCAGCCTGCCGCGCCACCTCCAGCTTTTCCGCCCCGCGCGCGCAGGCGATCACCCGCGCGCCCATCAGCTTGCCGATCTCCACCGCCGTCAGACCCACACCGCCCGCCGCGCCCAGCACGAGGAGCGTTTCGCCGGGTTGCAGCCGCGCCTTGTGATCGAGCGCGACGTGGCTCGTGCCATAGGCGATCTGGAACGCGGCGGCGTCGGTGAAACTCATTGCATCGGGCAGCGGCACGGCGCGCGCCGCCGGGAAACAGCCCTGCTCGGCCAGCCCGCCCTGTCCGCCGAACACGGCGACGCGGGTGCCGGGGGCCGGACCGTCAGTGTCGGGGCCGCGCGCGGTCACCGTGCCCGCCACCTCCATCCCGAGGGTAAAGGGCGGCTCGGGCGTGTCCTGATAGCGTCCCTCGATCATCAGAAGATCGGCGAAGTTGAGCCCGCAGGCGGCGATGCGCAGGCTGATCTCACCGGCCTTTGGTGCCGGCGCGGGGATATTGTCGAGCGCGGGCGGGGCGCTGGCGGCGGTCAATCGGTAGGCACGCATTTGTCGGTCTCCGGTCACAACTGCGCCCCTTGGCGTAAGCGCCGGGTGCGGGTATGTCCATCCGATTCGCCGGACCTGCACGGCGGACCCCATGATTGCACATCGAACCGCGCCACAACCTATCCGAAAGAGCGGTGGCCGGGTGCGGGTCCGCACCACCGACCCCGCGCGACCACATGTAATTTCGAATTCCCCTGCAACCGAGTGGCGAAATTTCTTGAATTTCAAGGCAGTTTCGCTATTCATTCAGATACGCTGCCGGGTCGCGCGGCGTTGGGTGACCGACTTGGGTCGTTTTTGACCGATCCGGTCCGGGCCGCACAACGATTGATAAGATTGATAAGGGGAAAGACATGCCGCATCCCGTCGATGTTCACGTGGGCAAACAAATTCGTCATCGCCGGTGGCTGACCGGGATGACCCAGCAGCAACTGGCCGAGGCTGTCGGCATAAAATTCCAACAGATCCAGAAATACGAGACCGGTGCCAACCGCGTGAGCGCGTCGCGGCTTTGGGACATCGCCGAGGCGCTCGAGGTCGATGTCGCCTTCTTCTTCGATGGGCTGGCCAGGGTCGAACACGAGGGCGGCACGGCGCTTCCGGCTGATATCATCGCCGACAAGGAGGCGCTCGACCTCGTGCGCTCCTACTACGCGATCCCCGAGACCCAGCGCAAACGCCTGTTCGATCTTGCCCGCGTCCTGAGCGAGGTGGCTTGAGCCCCGCGTGATCGCGGGGTATCGCTCCGGCAGGACCGGGGCGAGGATACGGCGATGAACGAACTCGAGATACGCGAGACCGCGCACAGCCTCGCCGATGCGGCGCGCGCGGTTATCCTGCCGCATTTCCGGCATATCGCACTCAGCGCCGACAATAAACACGACACCGGCGGCTTCGACCCCGTGACCGAGGCCGACCGTGCCGCGGAGCGCGCCATGCGCGCGCTTCTGGCAGAGCGTCGCCCGCGCGACGGCATCCTCGGCGAAGAATATGGCGCCACCGAAGGTGAAAGCGGCCTGACATGGGTGCTCGACCCGGTGGACGGCACCCGCGCCTTTCTCTCGGGCACGCCCACATGGGGGGTGCTGATCGCCCTCGCCGACGCTTCCGGGCCGGTCTACGGCCTGATCGACCAGCCCTATATCGGCGAGCGGTTCGAGGGCGGCTTCGGCACCGCGCGAATGACCGGACCGCAAGGCGCACGCCCCTTGCGCGCGCGCGGTGACCGCCCCCTTTCCGACGCGATCCTGTTCACCACCTTTCCCGAGGTCGGCACCCTCGCCGAGGGCGCAGGCTTTGCCGATCTGGCGCGCCATGTGCGGCTCACGCGCTATGGGTTGGACTGCTACGCCTACGCGCTCGTTGCAGCGGGGCAGATCGACCTCGTGGTCGAGGCGGGGCTCGCCCCTTACGACATCCACGCGCCCATCGCGGTGATCGAGGCGGCGGGCGGCATCGTCACCGACTGGCAGGGTGGCCCGGCCCATGCGGGCGGGCGCGTGATCGCGGCTGCGGGGCGCACGCAGCACGCGGCGGCGCTCGAGATCCTGTCGCGCGTCACCTGAGCTCAGCCGAAGAGTCGCGGCTTCAGCCTGAGAATCGTCTCGCCCATCTCGGCGCTGATCTCGCGTGTGGCCCAGATCGCGGGGTTGTCGCGCCCGTAACCGGGGCCAAAGGCCGCGTCGATGGCCTCGATCGCGTCGGAGAGACGGCGGGTCTGGTCGGTCATGGCGGTCTGCTTGCCGGGTTTTGCCGCCACATGGGGCAGGCGGGCCGGCTGTCCCGGCGCCGCGTGGTGCAAACGGGCTGCAACGCGATTGTTTTCACGTCCGTCAATCGCTAATCACGGGGTGCCGGAGCGGCGCAGAGGGAGGGCGGAATGGCCGAGACAGACAACGAACCGCTGCCCGGGGCCGAGACCGGCGAGGACGAGGGTCACCCGCTGAGCGAGGCGCGCATCGCGCGCATCATGGAGGCGCTCGACGCCGGTGACCGCACCCGGCTCTGGGCCGAGATGGAACCGCTCCACGCCGCCGACATCGCCGACCTGCTCGAACAGATCAGCGGCGGCGACCGGCGGCGGCTTATCGCGCTCTACGGGCAGGAATTCGACGGCGACATCCTGTCGGAACTCGACGAATCGATCCGCGAGGAGGTGATCGGCCTTCTGCACCCCGAGGTGCTGGCCGAGGCGGTGCGCGAGTTGGAATCCGACGACGTGGTCGATCTCGTCGAGGATCTCGAAGACGACCAGCAGGAGGCGATTCTCGACATCCTCGAGGCGTCCGACCGGCTCGCGGTGCAGCAATCGCTCACCTACCCGGAATACTCCGCCGGCCGCCTCATGCAGCGCGAGGTGGTCATCGCCCCCGAGCATTGGCGCGTGGGCGACGTGATCGACTTCATGCGTGGCGCCGAGGATCTGCCCGAACAGTTCTATCACATCATCCTCGTCGATCCGCGCCTGCACCCGGTGGGCAACGTCATGCTGGGCCGGATCATGGCTGCGCGGCGCGCCACGCCGCTGCGCGACCTGTTGGAGGAGACCTTCCACACCTTCGCCGTGACCGAGGAAGAGGCCGACGTGGCCTATGCCTTCAACCAGTATCACCTGATCTCCGCGCCCGTCGTGGACGAGGAGGGGCGTTTGGTGGGGGTCATCACCATCGACGACGCGATGATCGTGCTCGACGAGGAGCACGAAGAGGACATCCTGCGCCTCGCAGGCGTGGGCGAGGAGGGCGGCTTTTCCGGCCGCCTGACCGAGACCATCCGCGACCGGGCGCTGTGGCTTTTCGTCAACCTGCTCACCGCGATCCTCGCCTCGGTGGTGATCGAGCAATTCGCCGAGACGATCAACCAGATGGTGGCGCTGGCGGTGCTGATGCCCATCGTCGCCTCGATGGGCGGCAACGCGGGCACCCAGACGATGACGGTGGCGGTGCGCGCCCTGGCCACCCGCGACCTGACGCCACGCAACGCGCTGCGCATGGTGCTGCGCGAACTGGTCGTGGGTGGTGCCAATGGCTTGTTTTTCGGCGTGTTGATGGCCGGGGTGGTGGGCCTGTGGTTCGGCGTGCCGCTGCTGGCTGCCGTGATCGCGGTGGCGATGCTGCTGACGCTGGTGGCCGCCGCGTTGGGGGGCATCGCCATCCCGATGACGCTCGAGCGGTTCGGCATCGACCCGGCGCTCGCCTCGGGGCCGTTCGTGACCACGATCACCGACGTGGTGGGCTTCTTCGCCTTCCTCGGGCTCGCCTCGCTGGTGCTGCTGTGAGCGGGCTGGCAGAGCGCAAGGCCGAGGCGCGCAAGGCCGCGTTCGCCCGCCGCAAGGCGGCGCACGCCGCGGGGCACCCGGCCCCGGCGGCGCATCTCTCGGCGGTTCTGGCCGGCCATCGCGGCGTGCCGCTGGCCGGATATATGCCGATCCGCACCGAGATCGACCCGCTGCCCGCGATGGCCGAGGCGGCAGCGCACGGTCCCGTCGCCGTGCCGGTGATCGCGGGCACGGGCCTGCCGCTCGATTTTTCGCTGTGGGAGCCGGGCTGCGCGCTGCGCGAGGGGCCGTTCGGCGCGATGGTGCCCCAAGAGGACCGCTTCATCGAGCCGGAGATCGTTATCGTTCCGCTGGTGGCCTTTGACCGCAAGGGCGGGCGGCTCGGCTATGGCGGCGGTTTCTACGACCGCACGCTGGAGCGGCTGCGCGCCCGCCGCCCGACGCTGGCCATCGGCTTTGCCTGGGCCGCGCAGGAGGCGGAGGGGCTGCCGCTCGAGCCCACCGACCAGCCGCTCGACATGATCGTGACCGAGGCCGGGGTGATCACGTTCTGAGCGGATGAGGACAGTCTGGAACAGAGGGGAACGCAGCCATGGCCGAGCACGATTATACCGCCCGCGTCGTCTGGACCGGCAACCGCGGCGAGGGCACGCGCCATTACCGGGGCTACGACCGGACATGGAATGTCGAGACCGAGGGCAAGCCGGTCATCCATTGCTCCAACGACCCATTGCTGGGGGGTGATCCGACCCTGCACAACCCCGAGGACATGCTGATCGCCGCGCTGTCGGCCTGTCACATGCTGTGGTTCCTGCACCTCGCGAGCGATGCCGGGATCACCGTCACCGCCTATGCCGACGAGCCCGTGGCCGTGGGCGAGACCGACGCGGCAGGCGCAAGCCGCTTCCTGCGCGCCACGCTGCGGCCCCGGATCACGGTGGCGCGCGGCACCGATCTGCAACGGGCGGATGCGCTGCACGCTCGCGTGCACGATTTTTGCTTCATCGCCCGGTCGGTGAATTTCCCGGTCGAGTACCGCGCGCGCTACCGCGTCGCGGATTGAGTATTCGCGGCAAGATGAAGGGCGGACGGCCATTCACCCGCTTGCCCTCGCACGCGCCTGCGCCTAACAGGGGCGCATGAAGATACTCTTTCTCGGCGATGTAATGGGGCGCGCAGGGCGCGCGGCGGTGGCAGAGCGGCTGCCCGGCCTGCGCGACGCCTGGGCGCTCGATTTCGTGGTCGTCAACGGCGAGAACGCCTCGGGCGGGATGGGGCTCACGGCCGCACATGCCAAGGGGCTGCTGGAGGCCGGGGCCGACGTGGTCACGCTGGGCGATCACGCCTTCGACCAGAAGGACATGCTCCAGGAGGTCGAGCGCAACGAGCGGGTACTGCGCCCGCTCAATTATGCCAAGGCCGCGCCGGGGCGCGGCGCGCGCGTGTTCTCCGACCGGCGCGGGCGTCGCGTGCTGGTGGCGCAGGTGCTGGGCAACGTGTTCATGCGCCGCGCCTTCGACGATCCGTTCTCGGCCATCGACGCGACGCTGCGCAGCCACCCGTTGGGCGGCGCGGTGCAGGCGGCAGTGGTCGATGTGCATTGCGAGGCGACCAGCGAAAAGATGGCGATGGGCCATTTCTGCGACGGGCGCGCGAGCCTCGTGGTAGGCACCCATACCCATATCCCCACGGCGGATGCGCAGATCCTGCCCGGCGGCACCGCGTTCCAGGGCGATGCGGGCATGTGCGGCGATTACCATTCGGTGATCGGCATGGACAAGACCGAGCCGATGCGCCGCTTCGTCACCGGCATGGGCCGCGAACGGTTCACCCCGGCGATGGGGGCGGTGACGCTGTCGGGGGTCTATCTCGAGACCGACGATGCCACCGGCCGCGCCACCCGCATCGAGATGGTGCGGCAGGGCGGGCGGCTTCCGCAATCGGCCCCCTGAGATGGCGGACCGGCTGCGCCTGACGGCCATTCTGGTGGCGATGGGCGCGGGCTGGGGCCTGTCGGTGCCGCTGGGCAAGCTGGCGGTCAGCACCGGGTATCAGCCCTTCGGCCTGATCTTCTGGGAGAAGGTAATCGTGGTGACGGTTCTGGGCGCGGTGTGCCTCGCGCGGGGCCGGTGGCCGGTCTTCGGGCGCGCCACGCTGGGGCGTTACCTGATGGTCGCGGCGCTGGGCACGATCCTGCCGGGCTGGGCCTACTACTTCTCCGCCCAGCACCTGCCGGCGGGGGTGCTGGCGATCCTGCTCTCGACGGTGCCGATGCTGGCCTTTCCGGTGGCGCTGGCGCTTGGCAACGAGGTGTTCCGGCTGGTGCGCCTCGGGGGGCTGGGCTGCGGCATGGCGGGGATCGTGCTGTTGATCGGGCCACAGGCGAGCCTGCCGGACCCGGCGATGGCCGCGATCATCCCGGTCGCGCTGATCGCGCCCTTCTGCTATGCCTGCGAGGGCAACGCGCTGGCGCGCTGGGGCACGGCGGGGCTCGACCCGATCCAGCTCATTACCGGTGCCTCGCTGGTCGGGCTCGTGGTGATGCTGCCGGTGGCGCTTGTGTCGGGGCAGTGGATCGACCCGCGCGCGCCATGGGGCGTGGCGGAGGGGGCGCTGGTGCTCTCGGCGCTGGCGCACGCGGTGGTCTACTCGGGCTATGTCTGGATGGTGGGGCGCGCGGGATCGGTGTTTGCCGCGCAGGTCTCGTATCTGGTGACCGGGTTCGGCGTGCTGTGGTCCATCGCGCTGCTGGCCGAGGTCTATTCGGGGTATGTCTGGGCGGCGCTCGGCCTGATGATCCTCGGGCTGGCGCTGGTGCAGCCGCGCCCGCGCCTCGCTAGCCCGCCGACCCGCCCGGCACAGTGAGTTTGGGGCGTTGCCCCGCGCGCCGACAGCGGATAAAAGACCTCAGATTTCCAACATCCGACAAGAGGACCTCATGGCCGGCCATTCCAAGTGGGCGAATATCCAGCATCGCAAGGGGCGGCAGGACGCCGTCCGGGCAAAGCTCTTTTCCAAGTTTTCCAAGGAAATTACCGTCGCCGCCAAGATGGGCGACCCGGACCCGGAAAAGAACCCGCGTCTGCGCCTGGCCATCAAGGAGGCCAAGGCGCAGTCGATGCCCAAGGACAATATCGAGCGCGCCATCAAGAAGGCGAGCGGCGGCGACGCCGAGGATTACGAGGAAATCCGCTACGAGGGCTATGGCCCCGGCGGCGTGGCGGTGATCGTCGAGGCAATGACCGACAACCGCAACCGCACCGCGTCCAGCGTGCGCTCGACGTTTTCAAAGAACGGCGGCAACCTGGGCGAGACCGGCAGCGTCGGCTTCATGTTCGAGCGCAAGGGCGAGGTGATCTACCCGGCCGATGCCGGTGACGCCGACACGGTGATGATGGCCGCCATCGAGGCAGGCGCCGAGGATGTCGAGAGCTCCGAGGATGGCCACGTGATCTGGTGCACCGACACGGATCTCAATGACGTCTCGACCGCGCTCGAGGCCGATCTCGGCGAGAGCGAATCGACCCGGCTGGTGTGGAAACCCACCACCACGACCGAGATGGACCTCGAAACCATGCAAAAGCTGATGAAGCTGATCGAGGCGCTGGAGGATGACGACGACGTGCAGCGCGTCACCACCAATTTCGAGGCCTCCGACGAGGTGATGGCGCAGCTCTGACCATCCGTGCTGCGGGGCCTGTCCGGCTCGGTCCGCGGGCAAGAAGGGGCAGAACATGCAGGCAGCGGTGGCAGGCTTCGCGCTGGGGTTTTCGCTGATCCTCGCGATCGGGGCACAGAACGCCTTCGTTCTGCGGCAGGGCTTGCGGCGCGAGCATGTGCTCGCCGTGGTGCTGGTCTGCGCACTGTCGGACGCGGTGCTGGTGGCCGCCGGGGTCGCGGGCTTCGGCGCGCTGGCCGAGGCGGTGCCGGGGCTGGAGCGGGTGATGCGCTATGGCGGCGCGGCCTTCCTGCTGGTTTACGGCGCGCGCGCCTTCTTCGCCGCGTGGCGCGGCGGCGAGGTGCTAGAGGCGGGCCCGGGCGCGGGCAGCCGCGCACGCGCGGTGCTCACCTGTCTCGCGCTCACCTGGCTCAACCCCCATGTCTATCTCGATACGGTCGTGCTGCTGGGCTCAGTCTCTGCGCAATACGAGAACCGGCTGGGATTCGGCGCAGGCGCCGTCGGTGCGAGCTTCGTGTTCTTCTTCTGCTTGGGCTTTGGCGCGCGCCTGCTCGCCCCGTTCTTTCGCCGCCCCATGAGCTGGCGGGTGCTCGACGCACTGGTGGGGGCGGTGATGTGGACGATCGCGGCGGGGCTGCTGCTGGGCTGAGGATTGCACAGGCGTTGTGCGGCGGCGGGGCTCAGCATGTCGGCGCGATCGTGCTAGCCTTGTCCCGTTCAGCAAGGAGGACACGCGATGAGCTGGAACCCCGGACTGGAACCGAAATGCCCCGCGGCGGACGAGGTGGACGCCATCGAGACGGTGATCGTGCCGCGCGCCCGCGATATCGGCGGCTTCGCGGTGCGCCGCGCGCTGCCCGCGCCGCGGCGGCAGATGGTCGGCCCTTTCATCTTCTTCGACCAGATGGGCCCGGCAGAGTTCCTGACCGGGCAGGGCATCGACGTGCGCCCGCATCCCCATATCGGCCTCGGCACGGTGACCTACCTGTTCGAGGGCGAGTTTCAGCATCGCGACAGCCTCGGCACCGACCAGATGATCCATCCCGGCGCGGTCAACTGGATGGTGGCGGGCCGCGGCGTCACCCATTCCGAGCGCACCAGCGCGGCCACCCGCCGGGGCGAGAGCCGCCTCTTCGGTATCCAGACATGGGTGGCGCTGCCCGAGCGCGAGGAAGAGCGCGCCGCCAGTTTCGAGCATCACGGGGCGGACGCGCTGCCGGTGCTGGACGATTCAGGTGCACAGGTCCGCCTCATCATGGGGCGGGGCTGGGGCGCGCGCGCGCCGGTCCACACCTTCTCCGAGATGGTCTATGCCGATGCGCGGCTTGATCCGGGGGCGGCGCTGCCGCTGCCCGACGATCACGAGGATCGCGGCATCTACGTGGTCGCGGGCACGGTCGAGATCGCCGGGCAGGTATTCGAGGCCGGGCGGATGATGGTGTTTCGCCCCGGCGACCGGATGTCCCTGCGCGCGGGCGAGGGCGGCGCGCGGCTCATCGTGCTGGGCGGCGAGACACTGGCGGGACCGCGCTATATCTGGTGGAATTTCGTGGCCTCAAGCCGCGAACGGATCGAGGCGGCCAAGGCGGATTGGGCTGCGGGCGACCGCGCGCGCTTTCTCCTGCCGCCGGGCGATGCGGACGAGTATATTCCGTTACCCTGAGCCATGCATTCGCGCAAGCCCGGCCTTGCGCCCCATGCATGGCAAACCGCGCCCCGCGCGCTCGACAGTTCGTGCAAGGCGTGAGTTAATGCCATCCATGAGCGCGAACGTAGGTATTTCGGCGGAGGCCGCCGCGCGCCCCGGCTGGGGCGTATTCTGGATGGTGGTGACGGGGCTTCTTTTCGTGGGGGTCACGGCGCTCGTAAAGGTGCTCGGCACGCGGGTGCCGGCACCGCAGGCGGCGTTCCTGCGCTACGCGATGGGGCTGATCTTTCTGTTGCCGATGCTCGCCACGCTGCGCGATCTGCGGCTCGACCGGGGCACATGGGGCCTGATCGGCGCGCGCGGGGCGTTCCACACGGCAGGGGTGGCGCTATGGTTCTACGCGATGGCGCGCATCCCGATCGCCGATGTCACCGCGATGAATTACCTCTCGCCGATCTACGTCACGCTGGGCGCCGCGCTCTTTTTGGGCGAGCGGCTGGCGGTGCGGCGGGTGATGGCGGTGATGGTGGCGCTCTGTGGGGCGCTGATCATCCTGCGCCCCGGCTTTCGCGAGGTCGGGGCGGGGCATATGGCGATGCTGTTCACCGCGGTGTTCTTCGGCGGCTCCTACCTCCTGGCCAAGATGATTTCGGGCCGGGTGAGCGCGGGGGTGGTTGTCTCGATGCTGTCGATCTTCGTCACGGTGGGTCTCGCGCCGCTCGCCTGGGCGGTCTGGGTGCCGCCCACCATGTGGGAGCTGGCCGTGCTCTTTTGCGTGGCCTGCCTCGCCACCGGGGGGCACTACACCATGACGCTCGCGTTCCGTGCCGCGCCGCTGACGGTGACGCAGCCGGTGACCTTCCTGCAACTGGTCTGGGCGGTGATCCTCGGCGCGGTGGTGTTCGGCGAGGGGGTGGACCCGTTCGTGGTGCTCGGCGGCACGGTGATCGTCGCCTCCGTCAGCTTCATCTCGTGGCGCGAGGCGATGCTCAAGCGCCGCGTGACGCCGCCGGTGTCGGCAACAAAGGTCTGAGCGCCGTCCCTTGGTGGGGACCGGCCAAAAGGGCTGTGGGTCGCGACGGCTTTTGGTCTGAACCCGCCATTCGCCACCCACTCCGCGCGGAACAAGGTGTGCTTGCACACCGCCGCGCGACCGCTTCACTCCATATTCCCGCCGTCAGCCCGCTACCTCCTCACACCCGTCCCGATCCTGTCGAGCTCGGCCTCGATCGCGGCATCGGGCTTCTCGCCGCCCGCGGCGACTCGCGCCTTGATCGCGTCGAACCGGGCGCGCAGCGCCGTCTTCTCGGCACCCTGGCAATCGTTCCACGGCCGACCCTGAAGCCCCATCACCATGGCATAATAGGCGATGAAATGCGGTCGCGCGCCGCTGCGCAACAGAGTGCCTCATAGCCCGCGTCCGCCCCCATCTCGCGCAGCATCCCGACGCTGGTGATCCCGGCGCGGGCATAGGCGGCATCGGACGCGGGGCCGAGATTGCGGATCGACGAGACGGGATCGGGCATGGCTCAGGTAAAGGCGAAGGTATCGGCGTGGGCGCGATCCCAGTACTTTGCAAAAGCCGGATGGCTCACCTCGCCCGACAGCAATTCTCCCGGCTCCAGCCACAGGTACTGGCTGGCGGCCGAGCGCACCTCGCGGCTGCTGACGCGGATCATCAGGTGATGCGGGGTGAAATCCAGCGGGGATATCAGTCCCGAGGATTCCACCGCCTCCTTGAGTGCGATCATCGTGTTGCGGTGGAAATTGGCGACGCGCTGATACTTGTCCGCCACCACCAGCGCACGATACCGCCCCGGATCCTGCGTAGTGACACCCGTGGGGCACTTGCCCGAATGGCACACCTGCGCCTGGATGCACCCCACCGCGAACATGAAGCCGCGTGCGATATTGCAGCCATCCGCGCCGAGCGCGAACATCCGGCACATGTCGAACGCGCTGATCAGCTTGCCCGACACGATGAGCCGGATGCGATCGCGCAGCCCCATGCCCACGAGCGTATTGTGCACCAGCATCAGCCCCTCGCGAATGGGCGCGCCCTTGTGGTCGGCGAATTCCGCAGGCGCCGCGCCGGTGCCGCCCTCGGCCCCGTCGATGGTGATGAAATCCGGCGTGATGCCGGTCTCGTGAAACGCCTTGGCGATGGCAAAGAATTCCCACGGATGACCGACGCAGAGCTTGATGCCCACGGGCTTGCCGCCCGACAGATCGCGCAGCTTTGCTATGAAGGCGCACAGATCCTTGGGCGAGGTAAACTCCGAATGGCCCGGCGGGCTGATGCAATCCTCGCCCACGGCCACGCCGCGCGCCTCGGCGATGGCCTCGCTTACCTTGGCCCCGGGCAGGATGCCGCCATGCCCCGGCTTGGCGCCCTGGCTGAGCTTTATCTCGATCATCTTGACCTGGTCGTCGGCGGCGGTTTCGGCGAAACGGTCAGGATCGAACGCGCCCTCGGGCGTGCGGCAGCCGAAATAGCCCGAGCCCACCTGCCAGATCAGGTCACCGCCATGCTTGCGGTGAAACCGCGAGATCGAGCCCTCGCCGGTGGTGTGGGCGAATCCGCCGATCCGTGCCCCCCAATTGAGCGATTCGATGGCATTGGGCGACAGCGCCCCGTAGGACATGCCCGAGATGTTGAGCGGCGAGGCATCGTAAGGTTTCGTGCAGTCCGGCCCGCCGATGCTGTGGCGGAAATCATGGCTGTCGAGATGCGTCGGCGCCATCGAATGGTTGATCCATTCATGCCCGATCTCGTTCACGTTGCGCAGCGTGCCGAACGGGCGCAGACCCTCGATCCCCTTGGCGCGGCGATAGACCAGCGCGCGCTGCTCGCGTGAATAGGGGGTCTCTTCGTGGTCGCTTTCCAGGAAATACTGCCGGATCTCGGGGCGGAAATGCTCGAAGATAAAGCGCAGCCGCGCCGAGACGGGATAGTTCTTGAGCACCGCACTCCGGGTCTGGAAAAAATCGTAGAGCCCGATCAGTGCGACGATCCCGGCAATCCCCGCAAGCAACCCGCCCCAGAACGGCAGCGCGGTCGCGAGCCCGATCCCCGCCGGTATCAGGACAAGACTGATGATGAGCGGAATGTAACGCAAATGACCCCTCCCAAGGTTCTGGCCGATCCGAATACTGTTGCAGATTGCCGCTCGGGAAGGCGAGTCATTTCTGCCCGGAAAACGGGCAGGTGGCAGGCAGGACGCGCCTCAGTAATCCTTCTCGAAGAACAGCCCGATCCCGGTATCCCCGTCATTCGACGCACTGCCCTTGGCAGTCAGGTTGCGTGTGAGGTCGAGGTTGAGGTTGATCATCTGCCGCCCAGAGCTGTCGGCGGTGACCTCGGTATAGACGTTGTCCGAGATATAGGCCCCGGCGCTCACCTCGGTGTCGCCCTCGGCGGTCCGCGTCAAGTCGAGATCGCTCAGCCCGAAACCGCCGCGCAGCCGCCCCACCAGATCGCCGCCCCCGCCCGAGAGCGTCGCCACCGCCGAGGCAAGCTGCGCGGCCTGCAACGGCGAGATATTGTCGAGCCCGCGCCCGAAGATGAGCCGCGCGACGATCTCTTCCTGTGGCAGGTCGGGGGAGGAAGCGAATGTCACCTCCGGTGCGCTCGCCAGCCCCTCGAGAATCACCCGCACCTCGACATCATCGATCACCGTCACCGCGACAAAGCGCAGCCACGGGTCGAGCGAGCCCTGCATCGTCACGCGCCCCTCGGTCAGCTCCAGCCGCTTGCCCAGAATATCGAGCCGCCCCCGGCGCAACCCGAAGAAGCCCGCCGGCGCGACCGAAGCCGTGGTCCCGCCGACGCGCAGCCGCCCGCCAAGCTCGGCGTCGAGCCCGCGCCCGCGCACGAAGATACGGGCGGGCGCGCTGATCGTCAGATCGACCGGGTAGGGGCGGGCAGGGGTCGCGCGCGCGGCCTCCGTCTCGATCAGCCCCGCGCGCGCCCGCGTGATCCGCGAGGCGGCAGGCTCGCCCTCGTGGCGCAGCCCCGGCAGCGCGGCGGTATCGGGGCCAAGCCCCGAGGGGATGCGAATCTCGGTCTCCTGCAGAAATATCTCGCCGCCGATGCGCGCCCCACCGACGAGCGGGCCGCGCACAGTCACCGTGCCATCCGCCGTTGTGCTATAGACCAGCCGGTCGGTCAGCACCGCATCGGCCAGCTCGATTGTCAGGTCGGCGTCATACCCGGGGACGAGCGAGATCGGCCCTGTCACGGCCACACTCCCACCCTCGCGCAGGCGCGCGGTGAAATCGGTCTCCACCCGGTTGCCGCCCAGCCGCGCGGTGCCGCTCAGGTCGTCGATGGCCAGCCCGGCACCGGGCACCGATACCTGCGCGCCGCGCGCCTCGACGGTGCCCGCCAGCGCCGCCAGCCCCGGCGCGCCCTCCACCCGCAGATCGAACGCCGCATTCCCCGACAGCGCATTGGGCCGGATGGCACCGTTGGCCAGCGCCAACGGCAGTTGCCCCGTGGCGGCAAGATCGAGCCGCGCGCCGTAATCGTGCACATCACCCGACACCCGCGCCGTGGTCCCGCCCGGCCCCGTGGCGTCGAGCGCCAGCACGATCCTCCGCGCCTCGGGTCCGTGTAGCGCGACCGTGCCCCCCGCCGACAGCGCGCCGGAAAACTCGGGCAGGAACAAGCCCAGATTGGCCAGCCGCGCCTCAACGTGCACCGGCCCGCCTGCACCGTCATCGTGTGCGCTCAGCTCCAGTTGCGGGGTGGTGAGGGCGACATCGGCGATCTCGATGCGCTCGGGTGTGCGGCGCGCCTCTGCACTCAGGTTCAGCCGCCCGGCGATCAGCCGGTCAAGGTCGGCGATCCCGGTGGCAAGGTCTTGCCCCTCGGCCTCCAGCGCGACCTCCAGCCGCTTGGCTTGCAGCGCGCCCTCGGCCTCCAGCGTGCCCGTGATCCGACCCCGCAGCGGCATCCCGGCGAGCGCGGCAAAGCGCGCGAGATCCTCTGCCTCCATGCGCAGCCGCCCGGTCACCGGCAGGCCCTCGACTTCGGGCTTGACGCTGCCGGTGGCAGCGATCTCGGCCCCCATCCCCGTCAGTTCGACCCCGTCGAACGTGACCGCGCCGCCCGCCCGCCAGCCGATCCCGCCTTCGAGCCGCGCCGGGCCGTCGAGGCGGCGGTCGCTCAGCCCCAGGTCGGCGATCGCCGCTGTGACGTCGAGTGCGCCGCTTTCGCTGTCCAGTCTGCCCGAGGCGCTTGCCTCCAACGCGCTGTTGACGATCCTGAGTCGCTCCAGCGTTGTGCCCTCCTTGTCGCGCCGCGCCCTGAGCGCGAGCCTGCCAGGGGGCGCGATCAGCGGGTCCACCTGCGCGATCCCGAGCGCCAGACCATCTGTCCCGGCATCGAGCGCCACGTCGAAATCCCCGCCCAAGAGGCTGCCCGAACCGGTGAGCGTAACCTGTGCCGCCCCCGCGAGGTCCAGCCCCGTCAGCTCGGCAAAGCGGGCGAGGTCGGTCGCGTCGATGCGGGCCGAGCCCTCGACGGGCAACCCCTCGGCCAGCGCCGCGATCTGGCCATTGGCCGCGAGGGTCGCGTTGCCCGAGGCGACGCGCAGGCCGCGCAGCAGCAGCGGCTCGCCTTGGGTCCATTGCAGGCTGGCATGGCCCGAGAGCGCGGTGCCCGCCGCGCGGGCGAGGGCGGGATCGGCCAGGTCCAGCCCCGTGAGGTCGAACTCGGCCAGGGCGGTCACGCCGCGCGGGGCGCTGCGCTGCAAGGTGCCAAGACCCGACAGCGTGGCGCTGTCGAGCCTGAGATCGGCCTGCATGAAGTCGGTCAGGTCGATGCGCGCGCGCCAGCGATCGCCTCGGGCGGCGTCATAACTGGCCTCGACCGTGGCCTTTTCGAGCGTGACGGCCGGGCCTGTAATGGGTAGGCGCACGGGGACCGTGCCATCACCGATATTGCCGGTGAGGTCGAACCGCACGGGCCAGCCCGCCGCATCGAGCGCGAGCGTGCCGTCGAGCGCCAGTTGCGCCGCCGAGAGGCTGAGCCGGTCGATATCGAGCGCACCATCCACGGCCCGTGCGCCGCTAAGCGCGAGTTCCGTGCGCCCGCCAAAGAACGGCCGGTACTCCTCGGCCATGAGCGGTGTGATGTCGCCGTCGAGCGCGACGTCGAAACGGGTGCCACCGGTCTCGTCCCCGTCGAGCGTCACGCGCCCCGTCAGCCGGTCGGTGCCGTCGGTGGCAAGCCGCAGGTCGGCCGCGTAATCGTCGATCGGGGCCTCGCCTTGCACCGAGAGCACGATGGCCGGGCTGTCGGGCAGGTTGAGCAGCGTGGACGCGATGCCGCCCGGCGCCTCGTCGAGCAAAAGATCGAGCGCCAGCACGCGGGTTTCGTTGTCAAAGCTTGCATCGAGCGAGATTTCGCCGCGCCCGTCGAGGCGGGTGACGTCGATCTCTGCCGTGCCATCACCGCTGCCGAGCGAGAGACTGCCGAACAGTTCCAGCCGGATTTCCTCGCCCAGAACGGGTGCGCCGAGGATCAAGGTATCGGCGCTGATCTCGCCGATATTGACCGACACGGGCAGGTCGGGCAGGGCAAAGGGCGTGGCCTCGGCATTCTCGGGGCTGATCGCGGGGCCGCCATCCGGCAGTCGTGCGAGCGTGATCTGCTCGGCGGTCAGGGCGTTGACCTCGACCCGGCCTGCCAGCAGGGCGGAGCGGCTCCAGTCCAGCGTGACGTTGCGCAGGCTGAGCCAGATGCCATCATCGTCGGCGATGGTCAGGCTCTGGAGACTGGCTCGGGACGAGAGCGCACCGGCAAAGCCGGTGATCCGCACCTCGCGCCCGGCGCCCGAGAGGTTGTCCTCGATCGTGCGTTCGAGAAAGCCGCCGCCGGTCTCCTCCTGCGCCGCAAGCGGCGGGGAGAGAAGCGCGAGCGCCAGCGATATGCGCCACAGCAGTCGCATCAGAACGCCTGCCCGATGCCGACATATATCTCGAATGCCTGGAACGCGTCGTCGTCAACGGGCGTGGCGATATCGAGGCGGATCGGCCCGACGGTGGTGAAATACCGCGCGCCCAGCCCCGCGCCGCCATGCCATTCGCCCGTGCCGGTGCCGAGCGCGTCCTCGCCGACGAACCCGGCATCGGCAAAGGCCACGGCCTGCACGCGGTCATTCACCATTGCCCGCAATTCGCCCGAGACTCCGACAAAGGCGCGCCCGCCCACGGTGATGTTCGGGGCCAGATCGACGCCCAGCGATTGGTAGCCCTGTCCGCGCACCGTGCCCGCCCCGCCCGAGTAAAACAGCATGTCGGCGGGCACATCGACGATCCCCGCCCCGGCGACCGAGCCAAGCTGCGCGCGGCCCGCAAGCGTAAACCGCCCCGCATCGCCAAGCGTGAGATAGTCACGCAGATCGGCGTAAAATCGCGCGCCCCCTCCGCCCTGATCGAGCCCGGCGAATGGCGTGATCCCAAGCTCGAGATACAGCCCCTCCGTCGGGTTGAGCGGATCGTCGCGCCGGTCCCAGGTGGCACTCACGGGAAACAGCAAGTGCTGCACCTCGCGCTTGCCGAGGTCGTCGGTAATCTCGGAAAAGCGAAAGGTGACGCCCGCCTCGGCGCTCAACTCGTCGGAAAACACATGGCTCAGCCCGCCGCCGATCTCGGCCTTGCGCTCGCGGTAGTCGGGCTCGTTGCGCTCCTCGATGTTGGCGAGCAGAAATGCGCCGGTGTCCGGGGTGAAGGTGGCAGGCCGGTCAAGCCGCGCGCCGAGGCGGAAGTCCTCGCCCCCCGAATCGCCGCCGATGCCCCCCACCAGCGCGTCGATGCGCAGCCGCTCGGCCCCGCCAAAGAGGTTGCGATGCAGCCAGAATCCCGACAGCGTCACCCCCTCGAGCGACGACAGCTCCGCGCCCACGCCGACGCGGCGGCGCTTGGCATCGGTCACCTGCGCCGCGATGTCGAGCGTGCCGTCGGCATTGGGCGTCTCTGCCTCGACCAGGCGCACAGAGCGGAACGCCCCGCTGCGGCGCAGGCGATTCGTGGCGTCATCCACCTCGCCGGGCGAGAATTGGCGGCCCGTGGGCAGACCGGCGATCTCGCGGATGCGTGCGGCGCGCACGCGGCTTGGGCGGTCGCCCTCGGTGATGCGCAGCGCACCGAACCGCAGCCGCGGGCCGGGGTCGAGCGCAATGCGCGCATCGAGCCGCGCGCGCGGGTGATTGGCAACGATATCCTTGGCATCGACGCGCGCCTTGGCATGTCCCGCCGAGCGCCAGCCTTCGATCCCCGTTTGCGTGGCCTCGGCGATGAGCCCCGCCTTGGCCAGCTCGCCCGACAGGAACTTGCCCGGCAGCCTGGTGCCGGGTGCGAGCGGCGTCACCTCGGCTACGCCGAAGCGGAACCCCGCCCCGCGCACCACCTCGATCGCCACTTGCCCGATCTCGTTGGGGGCCGACAGCGGCGGGATGTCGGCGGCCTCTTGGCCATCGACCCGGATCGAGATGATGCCGCCGTAATAGCCCTCGGCATAGAGAACGCTCAGCAGCCGCGCGTAATCGGCCTGCGCGGCGGCGAGCAGGTCCTGCGCGGTGCTGTCCTCCCGCGCCACCTCACTCACCGTGAGCGAGGCGGCGCGCAGCCGCTCGGTGAATTTCTCTGGTGCCCGTGGTGCCGACAGGCTCACCTCCGCCGCGTGGGCGGACGGGGTGGTCAGCGCGGTTAGCGCCACGATCACCAAGACGATTCGGGCCGACCATTCCCGCACGACAGCACCCCCCACGGACACCATTTCTCTATCGCACCCGGGGCCACCGATGGCCAGACCCGTCGCCCGCCGCGATCGGCGAAAAATCACTCGGCGGGGTGCGCACGCTCCGAAATTTCGCGCTCCAGCGCCGCCTCCATCGCGCCGCGCGGGCGCGTGAACCGCGCCAGCAGGTCATATAGCACCGGTGTGACGACCAGCATCAGCACGGTGGCAAGGCTCAGCCCGGCGATGATGACCGTGCCAACGGCGATCCGGCTCTCGGCCCCCGCACCGCTGGCCAGCACCAGCGGCAGCGCACCCAGCACGGTCGAGATCGCGGTCATCATGATCGGGCGCAGACGCAGCACCGATGCCTCGGTCACCGCTTCGCGCACGGCGTGTCCCTCGTCGCGTAGCTGGTTGGCGAATTCCACGATCAGGATGCCGTTCTTGGCGATCAGCCCGATCAGCAGGATGATCCCGATCTGGCTGTAGACGTTAAGCGACAGGCCCCCCAGCGTCATCGCGTAGATCGCCCCCGCCACGCCGATGGGCACCGTCAGCATGATGACCACCGGGTGCAGAAAGCTCTCGAACTGCGCGGCCAGCACCAGGTAGACGATCACCAGCGCCAGCAGGAACACCACGTTGGCCCCGCCCGCGGTGTCCTTGTAGGTGCGCGACTGCCCGTCATAACCCAGCTTGGCCTCGGCGGGCAGGATTTCGGCGGCGATCTCTTCGAGCTGTTCGAGCACGGTGCCAAGCTCGGCGTCGGGCGCGAGCGCGCCCGAAAGCTGGATCGAGGGCAGCCGGTCGAAGCGCCGCAGTGACGGCGCGGCAGCGTTCTCCTCCAGCGTGACCAGCGCACCCAGCGGCACCAGCGTCTCGCCGTCGCCCGCGCGCACAAAGATATTCCCGATATCCGTGGGGGTGCGGCGGTCCTCGTCCTCGGCCTGCAGCAGAACCGGATATTCGCGCCCACGGCTGACAAAGGTGGTCACCTCGCGCGACGCGAGCATGGTCTGGAGCGTGGCGGCAATCGCCTCGGCCGAGATGCCGAGATCGTCGGCCCGCGCGCGGTCGATCCCGATATCGAGCTGCGGCAGGTTTTCCTCGTAATTGATCTCGGGATTGACCAGCCCCGGCACGCTCTCCGCGCGGGCGAGCAACTCCGCGGCCCAGTCCTTGACGCTCTCGAAATCGGGGCCGCCGATGACCACCCGTACCGGGGTCGAGCTGCCGCGCAGGCCCAGCCCGGCGGGCGTCACCGGAAAGCCGCGCGCGATGGTAACGCGGCTCATCTGCGGGGCCAGCTCGCCCACCAGCGCCGAGACCGGGCGATCGCGCTCTTCCCACGGCGCAAGGCGGAACACCACGAAAGAGCGCCACGCCCGCCCGCCCCAGCCGGTAAAGGTAAACACGGTCGCGATCTCGCCCGAGGCGACATGCGGCTTCAGGATCTCCTCGACCTGCCGGGCGGCCATGTCCGAATGCGCCACGGTCGAGCCCTGCGGCGCGGTGAGCGGCACGAAGCCCACGCCACGATCCTCGCGCGGGGCCAGCTCGCGCGGCAACCCGTCATAGAACAGCGCCGCGCCCCCGGTGACCGCCAGCGCCACGCCCAGCACCACGAGCGGCATGGCAATACAGCGCGTGAGCAGCGCGCGATAGGCCCGCTGGATCAGTGGCGGGCGTCGCGGCGTGGCGTCGCCCGCCCCGCGCCGCGCCCGCGCCCGCAGCACCTTGGATGCCAGCGCCGGGCACGCGGTGAGTGCCACGAAGGTCGAGATCGCCACCGTGCCCGCCAGCACCCAGCCGAACTCCACGAACAGCCGCCCCACCTGCCCGGGCATGAACGACAGCGGCACGAACACCGCGATCAGCGTGAGCGACGTGGCGATCACGGCGAAGGTCACCTGCCGCGTGCCGTTGAGGCTCGCCACCAGCGGCGTCTCGCCGTCCTCGATGCGGCGCTGGATGTTTTCCAGCACCACGATGGCGTCGTCCACCACCAGCCCGATGGCCAGGAGCAGCGCCAGCAGTGTCAGCGTGTTGAGCGAAAATCCCCAGATGCCGATCAGCAGGAACGTCCCGATGAGCGAGACGGGAATGGTAATCGCCGGGATCAGCGTGGCGGCACCCGAGCGCAGGAACACAAGAATCACCCCGATCACCAATGCGAGCGAGATGCCCAGCGCGATCACCACCTCGCGGATCGACGCGCCGACAAAGAGCGCGTCGTCAGAGCCCACGATGATCTCCATCCCCTCGGGCAGGGTGGGGGCCATCGCCGCGATCTCGGCGCGGACGGCGTTCGAAATGGCCAGCGTGTTCGACTGGCTCTGGCGCAGCACCCACATGCCCACCGCGTCGTTGCCGTTGGTGCGCACCACGGTGGAATCTTCGGCCACGCCCGGCTCCACCCGTGCCACATCGCGCAGCCGCACCGGATAGCCCGCCACCCGGTCGATCACCACGTCGCGGAAATCCTCGATACTGGCCAGCCGGCTGTTGAGCCGCACGGTAAGCTGCCGGTTGTCGGATTCCACGTCGCCCGCGGGCAGTTCGATATTGGCCCGGCGCAACGCCGCCTCGACATCGGCCACCGTCAGGTTGCGCGCTGCCAGCGCCCGCCGGTCCAGCCAGATACGCACCGCGAAGGGCCGGTCGCCCGCGATATCGACGCTCGCCACCCCCGCGACCGTGGCCAGCCGGTCGGCGATGAACCGGTCGATGTAATCGGTGATCTCGGCGGTGGTCATCCGGTCCGAGGTGATCGCGAGCCGCATCACCGGCGAGGCGTCGGCATCGCTCTTGACGACCTGCGGCTCCTCGGCCTCGTCGGGCAACGCGCCGCGCACGCGCCCCACCGCGTCGCGCACATCGTTGGCGGCCACGTCGATATCCACCCCGGTCTCGAACTCGATGGTCACCCGCGACCGGCCCTGTCGGCTCTCCGACGAGATGGTGCGAATCCCCGCGATCGAGGCGACAGCGCCCTCCACCGCCTCGGTGATGTCGGTGTCGATGACTTCGGGCGCGGCGCCGCGATAGGTTGTGGTGACGGTGACGACAGAGTTGTCCACGTCCGGCAACTCGCGCACCGGCAGGTCGCGCAGGCTGGCCACGCCAAAGATGATGATCAGCAGGCTCGCCACCGCCGCGAGAACAGGGCGGCGCACGGCGATGTCCGACAGCGTCATGTCGGCGCCTCGCCGGTTCCCGCATCGTCCCCGGCGGTGGCGTCGCGGTCGCGCGCGAGGATATCGATCGGCGCGCCGTCGCGCACCCGCTGCAGCCCGCGCACCACCACCTCGTCCCCGACGACCAGCCCCGAGGTCACCGCGATCACCCCGTCGCGGCGCTGCCCGGTCTCGACCGCGCGCCGCCGGGCGATACCGTCCTCGGCCACGAACACATAGGTCTGCGCGGCCTGGAACACGATCGCCTCCTCCGGCACGACGATGCGCTCCGCCTCGTCCAGCACCAGCGTCAGCGACAGGAACATGCCCGCGGGCAGCGTGCTGTCACGATTGGGAATAAGCGCGCGTGTCAGGAAGGACCGGCTCACCGGGTCGATACGGCTATCCACCTCAGAGATGGTACCCTCGAAGCGGCGGTCGGGAAAGGCGGCGGCGTGCGCGATGATCTTTTGCCCGCGCGCCACCTGCGCAAAGACCGTTTCCGGCAGGCCGAATTCCACCTCGACCTCGCTCAGGTCGTCGAGCCGCGCCAGCACCTCGCCCTCGGTCACGCGCGCGCCCACGTCATAGGCGGTCAGCCCCACCACGCCGTCAAACGGCGCGGTGATCACCCGGTCGTCGAGCCTGCGTTGCGCGCGCTCGACCCGCGCCTGCGCCTCGGCGCGCCGCGCCACCGCTTCCTCCACGGCGGCAACCGAGACCGCGTTGGTCCTGCGCAGCTGGCGCAACCGGTCGAGCGTGCTCGACTGTTCCTTGAGCACCGCCTCGGCCTCGGTGAGGTCCGACTGCTGGATCGAATCGTCGAGCCGCGCCAGCACGTCGCCCTTCTTGACCCGGCTTCCCGGCGCGATATCGAGCGCCACCAGCCGCCCGTCGGTCTCCGGCACGATCTCGATCGAGCGGCGCGCGCGGGTGGTGCCGACGGCCTCGACGGTGCGCTGCATCACCCGCGTCTCGGCGGTGGCAAGCTCGACCGTCGCCGCGCGCGGGCCGCCATCGCCCTGCGCCGCGCCGGGATCGGTGGCGTATTCCGATCGCCAGTAGCCATAGCCGCCATAGGCCAGCCCACCCAGCACCGCGAGCACGATGAGTTGCCTGAATACGGACATGCGGTGACGGTCCCTTGCCGGTGCGCGTTTGGTCGTGGCCGATGAGTAAACCTACTGCGCCCGCGGCGAAAGGCAACTCCGCGTGAGCGTCAGGCCGCGAATCCGTGCTGCCGAAGCGCGGCGCGCGTCCGGCGCCACAGCGCCGGCAGCCCGTCGCACAGCGCGCGCGCCCGCGCCTCGTGCCCGGTCTCCAGCGCCGCCTCGATCTGCTCCAGCCGTGTGTTCAGGGCCGTGGCGCCACAGGCCCCGGCGGTCCCTGCGAGCCTGTGGATACGCCCACCCAGATCGTCCGGCATACCCGCCTCCAGATCGGCCAGCAGCGCCTCTGCCTCGCGCCCCAGCGCCGCCATCGTCCCGGCCATCTGCGCCTCGGACAGGACGGCCTGCATCTGCGCGATGTGCGCCGCGTTCACGAGCGCCTCGTCCCGTGGCACCTGCGCGATGAGCGCGCGCAGCGCGGCCCGCGACAGCGGCTTGACCTCGATTGCGCAGGCCCCGGCCTCCCGCAACCGCGCCACCGTGCGCGCGCCGTGATAGGCGGTCAGCGCGACGATCCGCGTGGCCGCATTGGGGCCGCCGCCCTCGCGGATGCGCCAGGTCGCCTCGATCCCGTCGAGCCGCGGCATGTCCACATCCATCAGGATCAGGTCGAAAGCGGCCTCGTCAGCAGCCCGGACCGCCTCGATCCCGTCCGCGGCCAGCACCACCTCGTGACCGTCGCGCTCCAGCATCGTCCCGGTCACCGTGCGGCTTGCCGGGGTGTCCTCGACAACCAGTACGCGCAGGGTGCGGGGCAGGGGGGCGGCACCCGCCTCGGGCTGCACCTCGCCGTCGCTCCTTGCCGGCGGCAGGGGCACCCGCACGGTAAAGATGCTGCCCGCGCCGGGGCTGCTCTCGACGTCGATATGCCCGCCCATCGCGGACACGATCCGCCGCACGATGCCAAGCCCCAGCCCGGTCCCACCGGCCTCCTCCTCCGCGCCCGCAACGTCGCGATGGGGCAGGCGGATGAAGTCCTCGAAGATCGCCGGTTGCTCGGCCTCGGCGATGCCGATCCCGGTATCGTGCACGGAGAATACCACCGCGTCGCCGGTGCCGCGCCGCGCTGATAGGGTGATGGCGCCCTCGCGGGTGAACTTGACGGCGTTGGCCACGAGGTTGAGCAACACCTGCCCCAGACGCCGCGCATCGCCGACCGCAGTGCCCAGACGGGCCTGCGCGGGATCGAGCCGGAGCGTGTTGCCACGCGCCTCGGCGGCAATCCGCTGCCCCGCCACCAGATCGGCGAGCAGCGCATCCAGATCGAACGGCGCCGGGCGCAGCACCGGCGCATCGTCGGGCGGTCCCAGCCCCCCCAGCGCCTCGTCGATATGGGTGCGCAGCGCCTCGCCGCTCAACCGCATGAGCCGCACGTGATCGCGCTGATCGCTGTCGAGATCGCTGTCCTCCAGCAATTCGAGCGCGCCCAGCAGGCCATTGAGCGGGGTACGCATCTCGTGGCTCGTCATGCCCAGGAACCGCGCGCGCGCCTGCTCGGCGGCCAACGCCTCCTCGCGCGCCGCCGCCATCGCCGCCTCGGCCCTGAGCCGCCCGCGATAGAGCCGCCACAGCAGCACCAGCAACAGGAACAGCGCCACGAACATCAACGTGCTTAGCGCCGTGAGGGTCACGATCTGCGTGGTCAACTGCCTGCGCTCGGCGTCCGAGCGGCGCGCGTCGATGGCCAGCGCGGCGGCGGCGATCCGGCGAATGGGCGGTGTCATCCGCGCCGCCTGCGCCTCCAGCACCCCACGGGCCGCCACAAGGTCCGCGTCGCCGCCGTCGATCAACGGGATCATCTCGTCGAGGATCGCCATCACCTGCGCCACGTCGCCCGCCGCCTGCGAGCGCGCCAGCATGGCGCGATAGGCGGGCGCGTTGCGCAGCGTCGTGGTACGGCTATAGAGCAGATCGAACCGCTGCCGCACGGCATCCGACGCCTCCGGATCAGCGCGGCCGAGAGTCTCCAGCGCCAGCCGGAACTTGAGCTGGTCCACCTCGATCTGCGAGATGGTCCATTGCAGGTTGTCATCGCGTGCCGTGCCATACTCGCCGATCCGCGCCAGCACATGCGAGGTAATGGCCACCGCCGCGATCATGCAGCCGATGGCGAACATCGCCAGCAGCGCCAGCGCGAGCCGCTCGCGCGCGGACAGACGGTGATCCTCGGTGCCCTGCATTCGTCGCCCGGTCCTCACTCCGCCGCCGGATGCACGGTGATCCGGTCAAGCTGCCAGATGCTGCGCATGTAGACGGTCTCGCGTTGGAAATCGGGGTCGCTGTCGTAATTGTAGACCAGCCAGAACGGCCCCTTGTCGCGCAGGCTCATCGGCGCACCGTTTCGGCTGTGCGCGATCACCGGATAGACCGGTCCGATCTCGTCGGCCGGCAGCGAGACGGTGTAATCGTTCACCGCCACGAGGTCGAGCCGCCGGGCGCTGATGCCGGTCCGCGCGAGCAGCGTGGCCAGCGACACGCCTTCGAAACGCTGCGCCCCCTCGGTCCAGATCGTATGCGTCGTGAACGCGGTCTGCGGCAGCGCGGCCAGGTCCGCGCGGTCGAGCGCGGCGAGCCGCGTGCCGTCGGGCGCGAGGATATCCAGCCGTGCCTGCGCCTCCGCCTCCGACGGCTGCCACGTTGCTGCCCCTGCCACGGCGAGGCACAGTCCGAACGCGCGGACGACCCGGATGATCGCGGCAATGCGGTGCAGCATGATCCCTCCCTGTTCGTGCGCAACCAGTTTCGGCAATTTCAGGCGCGTGCCCAGCCCTCCTATGCTTTTGCCCGGGGTGACGTCTTGCGGTCCGGCGTGCAATCACGCATTTGTCATTCCTGTGACGCCAGACTACACTCGACCTTCTGTCAAGACGAACACTCACCGAACCGGAGACAAGATGAGCCGCGTTTTGCTCGCCGACGATCACGACCTCGTGCGCGACACGCTCGCCGCCTACCTGCGCAGCGAGGGGGGCTTTGACGTGGCCGTGGCCGGCAGGTTCGACGACGCCCTTGCAATGGTGCGCGCGCAGGACGGGTTCGACCTCGTGCTGCTCGACTACCGGATGCCGGGAATGGCGGCGCTCGCCGGTCTCGCGCGGATGCGCGAACAGGCGGGCTGCCCGGTGGCGATCCTGTCGGGCACCGCCCCGCCCGAGGTGGCGCGGCGCGCGCTGCGCGCGGGCGCGGCGGGCTTCCTGCCCAAGACGCTGGCGCCGCGCGCGCTGATCTCGGCGGTGCGGCGCATCCTCGAGGGCGACACCTTCGCGCCCTGCGATTTCCTGAATTCCGACCGCGACCCCGGTGCCGAGGCCGATATCGCCCTCACCGCGCGCGAACGCGACGTGCTGACCGGCGTCTCGGACGGCAAGTCCAACAAGGAAATCGCCCGCGATCTCTCGATCCAGGAAGTGACGGTCAAGCTTCATCTCAAGACGCTGTCGCGCAAACTCGGTGCCCGCAACCGCACCCACGCCGCCATGCTCGCCCGCGACATGGGCCTGGCCTGAGGCGACTGCCCGCCCGCCGCGCGATGTGGCAAACGGTCCGCACGCGCCCGCGGTCAGCGGCCTCTCACGCCCGGTGCGCGCCCTCCGCCAGTCCGCGCACGAACTCCAGCACCTCGGCCACCGGGCGCCCCGCGGCCATCTCGCCCACGATGGCCGAGCCAACCACGCAGCCATCGGCCACCCCGGCGATGGTCTGCGCGGTCTCGGGGCTGCGGATGCCGAAACCCACGATCACCGGCAGATCGGTCTGCGCCTTGATCCGCGCCACCTCGGGGCCGACATCCGTGGCCTCGGCCGCCGCCGCCCCGGTGATCCCGGTGATCGACACGTAATAGACAAACCCGCTGGTATTGGTCAGCACCTTGGGCAGGCGCTTGTCATCGGTGGTGGGCGTCGCCAGCCGGATGAAGTTGAGCCCCGCCTTCGCCGCGGGAATGCACAGCTCGTCATCCTCCTCGGGCGGCAGGTCCACCACGATCAGCCCGTCGATCCCGGCCGCCTTGGCATCGACGAGGAACTTGTCCACGCCGCGATTGTAGATCGGGTTGTAATACCCCATCAGCACGATCGGCGTGGTATCGTCCCCCTCGCGGAACGCACGCGCCATCGCCAGCGTCTTCTCCAGCGTCATGCCCCCCGCCAGCGCCCGCTGCCCGGCAAGCTGAATGGTCGGGCCGTCGGCCATCGGGTCGGTAAAGGGCACGCCCAGCTCGATGATGTCCACGCCTGCGCCCGGCAGCCCCTTCATCACCTCCAGCGAGGTGTCGGCATCCGGGTCGCCCGCCATGATGTAGGACACGAACGCCTTGCGTCCGGCGGCGCGAAGCTCTGCGAATCTGGCGTCGATGCGGGTCATGGAGGCGGCCTCTCAACTGTCACGTTCGCGCGGGTTTGGCGCAATCGGCGGGGAAAATCAATGCCCGGCTTGACCTTGCCCCGCCCGGCCCCGTAGATGCCCTCGACCTGGGATCGAAGGGGGCCGCAGATGGGCTTCAAGATGGGAATCGTCGGCCTGCCCAACGTGGGCAAGTCCACGCTCTTCAACGCGCTCACGCGCACCGCCGCCGCGCAGGCGGCGAATTTTCCGTTCTGCACGATCGAGCCCAACGTGGGCGAGGTCGCGGTGCCCGACCCCCGGCTCGACCGGCTGGCCGGGATCGCCGGGTCGAAACAGACCATCCCCACGCGCATGACCTTCGTCGATATCGCGGGCCTCGTGAAGGGCGCGAGCCGCGGCGAGGGCCTCGGCAACCAGTTCCTCGCCAATATCCGCGAGGTCGATGCCATCGCCCACGTCCTGCGCTGCTTCGAGGATGGCGACGTCACCCATGTCGATGGCCGCGTCGATCCGGTGGCCGATGCCGAGGTGATCGAGACCGAATTGATGCTGGCCGATCTCGATTCCATCGAGAAACGCCGCGCCGGGCTGGTGCGCAAGCTCAAGGGTGGCGACAAGGAGGCCGTGCAGGCCGATCGGCTCCTGGCCGACGCCCAGGCCGCGCTGGAAGAGGGCCACCCCGCCCGCACCGTCGCGGTCGATGCCGAGGACGCCCGCGCGTGGAAGCTGCTGCAACTGCTGACCGCCAAGCCGGTGCTCTACGTCTGCAACGTCGATGAGGGCAGCGCGGCCACGGGCAACGCCCATTCCGCCGCGGTGGCAGAGATGGCCGAGGCGCAAGGCGCGGGCCACGTCGTCATCTCCGCCCAGATCGAAGAGGAAATCGCCCAGCTCGACGCCGAAGAGGCGGAAATGTTCCTCTCCGAGATGGGGCTAGAAGAGGCCGGTCTCGACCGGCTCATAAAGGCGGGCTACGCGCTCCTGCACCTTCAGACCTACTTCACCGTCGGCCCCAAGGAGGCGCGCGCCTGGACCATCCCCGAGGGCACCCCCGCGCCCCGGGCGGCGGGCGTGATCCACGGCGATTTCGAAAAGGGCTTCATCCGCGCCGAGACCATAGCCTACGAGGATTTCATCACCTGCGGCGGCGAGACCCCGGCGAAAGAGGCCGGCAAGATGCGCGCCGAGGGCAAGGGCTACGTCGTCAAGGATGGCGACGTGCTGCATTTCCTGTTCAATACCTGAACGCACCGCGCGGTGAAACGCGCGAACCGTGCGGTTCGGGCTCTGAACCTACAGTTTCTCCTCGGCCTTCGCCGCGTTCCACATCGCGTCCATCTCGGCGAGGTCGCTCTCTTCGGGGCGGCGTCCGTCCTCGGCCAACAGCTCCTCGATGCGGGCAAATCGGCGGGCGAACTTGGCGTTGGCGCGGCGCAGCGCGGTCTCGGGACACAGCTTCATGTGCCGCGCGAGGTTGGCCATGACGAACAGCAGATCGCCGAATTCTTCCTCGATCTCATCCGGGTTACCCCCTTCCGACGCCTCATGTAATTCTTGAACTTCTTCTTCTATCTTGTTGAGAACATGCGAAGTTTCAGGCCAATCAAATCCGACCCGCGCGGCCCGTTTCTGCAGCTTCACCGCCCGCAGCAGTGCCGGCAGCCCCAGCGCCACCCCGTCGAGCGTGCCGCTTTCGCCTGACGCGGCGCGCTCGGCGGCCTTGACCGCCTCCCAGTCACGGGTTTGCTGCTCGGCGCTCTTGTCGCGGTTTTCTTCCCCGAAAACATGGGGATGGCGGGCAATCATCTTGTCGGAAATGGCATTCGCCACATCCTCGATGTCAAACAACCCCTTGTCCCGCGCAATCTGTGCATGAAACACCGCCTGCAGCAGCAGGTCACCCAGCTCCGCGCGCAAATCCCGCCAGTCGCCCCGCTCGATGGCATCGGCAACTTCATAAGCCTCTTCAATGGTATAGGGGGCGATGCTCGCAAAATCCTGCTCGATATCCCAGGGACAGCCCGTCTCGGGATCGCGCAGCCGCGCCATGATCTCGATCAGCCGGGGCATCCCACCATCGGGGTCGTGCAGAAGGGTATCGTCGGCCATTGCAGCGCCCTTGAAATTGCTGTCTGTTGCCACCGTGACGACAGACGAAAGGGATGTCCAGACATGGCCGCAATCAATCGCATAGCCGGGTTCGCCGAGGAAATGACCGCGTGGCGGCGGCACCTGCACGCCCACCCAGAGCTTGGGCTGGATTGCTTTGAAACCGCTGAATTCGTTGTGGAAAAGCTGCGTGAGTTCGGCGTGGACCGGATCGAAACGGGGGTCGCCCGCTCGGGCGTTGTTGCGGTGATCGAGGGCCGCTCCCCCGGTCGGTCCATCGGTCTGCGCGCCGACATGGACGCGCTCGCGATGGACGACCTGACCGGTGCCGAGCACGCCAGCACCGTGCCGGGGCGCGCCCATGCCTGTGGCCATGACGGGCACACGACCATGTTGCTTGGTGCAGCAAAATATCTCGCAGAAACAAGAAATTACGCCGGGCGCGCGGTGCTGTTCTTCCAGCCCGCCGAGGAAGGACCGGGTGGCGCACAGCTGATGGTCGAGGAGGGCACACTCGACCGCCACGAGGTGGCCGAGGTCTATGCCCTCCACACCCTGCCCGGCGCGCCCGAGGGCACGTTCGAGACCACGCCAGGACCGATCATGGCCGCCGTTGATACCCTCCATGTCCACGTGATCGGGCAGGGCGGGCACGGTGCCATGCCCCACGAGGCGCGCGATCCCATCCCGGCGGCGGTGGCGATTGTCCAGGCAATTCAGACCATTATCACCCGCGACCGCGACCCGCTCGACGACCTCGTGGTTTCGGTCACGCAGATCCACGCGGGCAGCGCCGACAACGTCATCCCCGAACGCGCCTATGTCGGCGCGACGATCCGCACCTTTGCCGAGGGCGTCCGGGACATGGCGCACCGCCGCTTGCGCGAGGTGGCCGCGGGCGTGGCGGCGGCGCATGGCGTGCGCGCGGAAGTGGAGATCGAGTCCGGCTATCCGCCCACGATAAACGATCCGCAAACTACGGAATTTGCATCGGAAATCGCGCGGGAAGTGGTTGGAGACTCAGCCGTGATCGCGGATCGCACGCGCGAGATGGGAGCCGAGGATTTTTCCTATATGCTGGCCGAGCGGCCCGGCGCCTATCTGTTTCTCGGGCAGGGAGCGGGGCCAGCACTTCACCACCCGGCCTTCGATTTCAACGACGCGGTGGCGCCCCTCGGCGCCTCATTCTTCGCGCGGGTAGTGGAACGGGCACTGCCGCTCGATACCTGAGTCCGAGCGCCGGGACGTGGCGGGGGGCTCAACAGCCCGTGAGGTCACTGCCACAGGCTTGTTGCCGACAGGCTCTGGGAATATGTCTCAAGCGATTGAATCAACCACAGGGATGGGAGAGGCCCCATGCTGACGAGATTGAAACAGGTGGCGCTGGTGCTTGGGATGGCGCTGATCCCGCTGGCGGCGCAGGCGTCGAACGGCCCGCTCACGACCCCCGCGGCGCTCGATGACGCTTTGGAAGCCGCCGAGGCACCCGTCGTGCTCGATATCCGCGCGCCGACCGCCTACGAGGCTGGCCATATCCCCGGCGCACGCAACGCACCCTATGGCCTCTTTCGCGGCCCGGCAGAGAATCCGGGCATGCTCGTGACCGAGGCGCATCTGACCGAGGTGCTGCGCAACCTTGGCCTCGAAACCGACACGCCCGTCGTGGTTGTCCATCAGGGCAGCAACCAAACCGATTTCGGATCGGCAGCGCGGGTGTACTGGACGCTGAAATCGTCGGGTTTCAGCGATCTGGCGGTGCTCAACGGTGGCATGAATGCGTGGACGCAGGCCAAGGGCGCGGTCGAAACGGGTAGCGCGCCCGAGGTCACGCCCAGCACGATTTCCGTCACCTTCTCCGACGAGTGGCTGGCCACGCGCGCGGATGTGCAGGCCATTGTCGAGGGGCGTGAAGAGGCGACCCTCGTCGATGCCCGCCCCGAGGCGTTCTGGAAAGGCGAGACCAAGCATGGCGCGGCGGCGCGGCCCGGCACCATCCCGCAATCGCAGTATTTCACCCATGACCGCTGGTTCGGCGAGGACCAGCCATCGCTCATCAAGCCGGACCTCGTGCGCCAGTTGGCGGTCGAGAACGGCTTTGAACAGGGCGACCGGCTGGTATCGTTCTGCAATACCGGGCACTGGGCGGCGACCAACTGGTTCGCGCTGAGCGAGATCGCCGGGATCGAGGGCGTGCGCCTCTACCCTGAATCGGTGGTTGGCTGGTCCAATGCCGGGCTGGAGATGGCTAATGTGCCGGGCCTTTTCGAGAACCTGCTCAACAAGATCACCGGCAAGTATTGAGGCGCCCATGACACAGGCCACCGCGCATGCGATCCCACCTTCCGCGCCCGGCGTCCTGTTGCGCACGGGCGTGCTCGCACTCGTGGCCGTGCTGGTGATGGCGGTGGCGCTGAGTGCCGGGCCGCGCGCGGGTGCAATCCTTGCCATCGGGCTCGGCTTTGGCCTCGCGCTCGAGGGGTTCCGCTTCGGCTTTACCGGCCCTTGGCGGCGGATGATCCTCGAGCGCGACGCCTCGGGGCTTCTGGCGCAACTTCTGGCCATAGGCATCGTCGCCTGCGCTGCGCTACCGCTTCTCGCTGCGAACGGAGCCGAGCTAAAGGGGGCGCACGCCCCCATTGGTTTTGCGATGGTGGGCGGGGCCTTCGTCTTCGGCGCGGCGATGCAGGTGGTGCTGGGCTGCGGCTCGGGCACGCTCGTGAACGCCGGGAGCGGCAATGCCATCGGCGCGGTGGCACTGCCCTTCTTCGCCATCGGCAGCTTTGCCGGGGCCTATCACCTGAGCTGGTGGACGGCGCTGGGCAGCCTGCCAGTGGCCACGCTTGACGGCACCGGTGGGCTCGCGATCACGCTCGCCGGGCTGGCGGGGATCGCGGCGTTGGCGCTTCGTCTGGGCCGCAAGGGCAGCCACCGTCTGCCCGCGCGTTACTGGGGGGCGGCGCTGGCGCTGGCGGTGTTGGCGATCCTGCACCTCGTGGTGGCCGGGCAACCATGGGGTGTGGTCTACGGCCTCGGCCTATGGGTGGCCAAGGCGGTGGTGGCCGTGGGCGGCGACCTATCCGGCTCGGTGTTCTGGTCCGCCCCGGCCAATGCCGCGCAGGTCGAGGCGAGTCTGCTCACGGATGTCACCTCGCTCACCGATCTGGGGCTCATAGGCGGCGCCGCGCTCGTGGCGTGGTGGCGGGCGGGGTTCGCCTCGCCGGTCGGCGTGCTGCCTGCGCGCGCCTGGGTGGCGGTGATCGTCGCGGGACTGGTACTGGGCTACAGTTCGCGGCTCGCGTTCGGCTGTAATATCGGCGCGTTCTTCAGCGGTGTCGCCACCGGCTCGGCGCATGGCTGGGTGTGGTTCATAGCGGCCTTTGCCGGATCCTGGGTAGGGATCCGGCTGCGACCCGCGTTGGGACTGGAGGCGCGAAAATGAGGCGGGTGCACGTGGCAATGCTCGTGGGGCTGGGCATTCTGGGTCTCGTCGCCCTGGATCAGTTGCAGTCTGACCCGCTCAACCCTTACACGGCGCCGCCGATGCTTGCGCTCGGCTCAGGGCTGGCCGCCACAGGTGGGCATTGCGCGGCCCCGCCGCCGCCGGCGCGGTAGCGCGGGGGAGGGTGTCGGCCCCAAGTGCGACTCCCGTTTGCCGTCCCCTCTCGCTCAACTTCCCAGAAACGAATTGGGGTCGAGACTCTCGATCCCGTCGCGGACCTCGAAATGCAGCGCCGGGGTGCCCGAGTTGGGCAGTGTGCCGATGGTTTGACCGCGGGTCACTTGATCGCCCTTGGCCACGCTCAGCTCTGCAAGGTTGGAATAGACAGTCAGCAGGTTGCCATCGTGGCGGATGACGGCGATGGGGCGGCCGTCACTGTCCTCGATCACTGCCGCCACGGTGCCCGCGCCTGCGGCGCGCACCTCGGCGCCGGGCGCGCCGGAGATGTCGATGCCTTCATTGCGGCCCTTGTCATAGTCACGCACGATCGAGCCGTCGAGCGGTCGGGCGAGACGTGCCTCGTTTCTGTCGGTCTGCGACTGGCCAAGATCGGGCGTGGCCACCGGCTCGGGCGCGGCGGGCTCTTCTTCGGGCAGGGGCTGCGCGGCACTCGGTGGCTCGGGCGTGGGCGAGCCGGCGCCGGGCGCGGTGACGGTGTCCTCTTGCTGCTGCTTGGTTCGCTCCGCGTCACGGGTCCGGGGCCGTGCGTCGGGCGCGGGTACGGGGATCAGCAGGAACTGACCCTCGCGCACGGTGAAGGACGGGCCAAGCCCGTTCCAATCGGCGAGGCTGCGCACCGGCACGTCGTAGAGTCGGGCAATGGAATAGGCGGTCTCTCCGCGCTCGACCTTGTGGCGTATGGGCTGCGCCCCGTTCTGGCCCGCCTCGCTCTGCGCCGCCGGTTCGAGCGTGCTGGTCGCGATGCCATCGCCGTCGGCGCGTTCTATGGCGCGGTCGGCGAGGGCCGCGATTTCGGTGTCGGGCCGGATGGGTCCGCCCTCGGGCTCGGCCACCCGGCGCGGCAACGCCACGATCTCTCCGTCGCGCAGGATGTCGCCGGTCTGGATACCGTTGTAGCGGGCCAACTCGTCGGCATCGGCACCGATCCGTGCGGCGAGCGCGGCAAGGGTATCGCCGCGCCGTGCCACGGCAACCTGGTAGCCGGGATAGGAAATGATGCCGCGCGAATCCGGCTCGGGCCGCGTGGCGGTCGCGGTGCGCGCTGCTTCGGCCGTGCTCGGTGCATTGCCGAACCCGCCGCGCATGTCGATGTCGAGCGGCCCGCTGCACGCCGCGAGTCCCGCCGCCATACCGATGCCGATCACCACCTGTCGTGGCAAATGTCGCATTGAGATACCCCTTGTCCCTCGTCCATTTCCTGCCTCTGCGCGGCCGGTTTCAGCCGTCGCGTCCCAGCCCCTCGACCAATGGCACGAAACGCACCGGGCGTAGCTCGTCATATTCGTACCCGGTCTCGTGCCGGGTCACGCGGATGAGTTTCTGCACCGTGTCCGACTGGCCTACGGGCAGGACCATGATACCGCCGATCTTTAGCTGGGCCAAGAGCGGTCCGGGTGGGTCCTCGGCGGCGGCGGTCACGAGGATGCGGTCGAACGGCGCCTGGTCGGGCAGGCCGAAGCTGCCATCGGCGGTGAGCGCGATGATATTGGCCAGATCGAGCTCTCTGAAGATCGCGGTGGCCTCGTGCACCAGCTGGCGATGGCGGTCCACGGTATAGACACGGCGCGCAAGCTGGCTGAGGATCGCCGCCTGGTAGCCGCTGCCGGTCCCCACCTCCAATACCTTGTCGCGCGGCGAGAGCCGCAGCGCCTGCGTCATCAGCCCCACCACCGAAGGTTGGCTGATGGTCTGGCCGCAGGCGATCGGCAACGGCATGTCCTCGTAGGCACGCCCGGTAAAATAGCCCCGCACGAAGCGCCCCCGGTCGACTCGCTCCATCGCCGAGAGCACCCGCGCATCGGTCACCCCGCGGGACCGCAGCGCGAACAGGAACTGCATCTGGCGTTCGGCACTATGATCGGCCTCGTCGCTCATTCGATCGCCTTCAGCGCCTCCAGCGCGTCATGGGCCGTAAGGTCGGCGCGCATCGGCGTGACCGAGACATAGCCCTGCAGGTTCACATCCGCGTCCGAGCCGGGGCTCGTCGGCTCATGCTGTGGCGCACCCGTAACCCACAGAAAACGTCGCCCCGAAGGTGCCACATGCGGCTGCACACCAAAGCCCATGTCGCGGCGAAAGCCCTGCCGCGCGGCGCGGATGCCCCTTACCTCGGACCCGGGGCAAGGAGGGAAGTTGATGTTGTAGAAGATGCCATAATCGTCTTGCGTCCATACCCCCTTGTCCAGCAGGCGGCGCAGCACCGGCAGGCCGTGGGTGCGGGCACACTCGAATGGGTCGTCGAGTTCGCGGATTTTTGGCCCGTAATACTGGCTGAGCGCCACCGCCGGCACGCCCTGGAGCGCCGCCTCCATGGCCCCGCCCACGGTGCCCGAATAGACCGCGTTCTCGGCGGCGTTGTTGCCGCGATTGACGCCCGAGAGCACAAGATCGGGGCGGGCATCCTTCATCACGTCGTGCAGCCCCGCGAGCACGCAATCGGCAGGGCTGCCCTCGGCGGCAAACCGGCGCTCGGCCATCCGCGAGATCATCATGGGCCGCGTGTAGGAGATGCAGTGCCCGACGCCCGATTGCTCGAACGCCGGGGCCACGGTCCAGACCTCGCCCCCGTCCCCGGCGAGCGCGGTGGCAATCTCTTCCAGCACGGCAAGCCCGGGCGCGTTGATGCCGTCGTCGTTGGTAATAAGAATGCGCATGTCGCCCGCCCTGTCCGCTGCTTGCCCTGTCCTGCGGCCTGTCTAACGCCTGCGCCGCGCGGCAACAAGCGGGCAGCGATGCTCAGCCGAGCGATGCCAGCAGGCGCGCCGCCTCGTCCCGGGGATGGGCGAGCGTCTCGCGGTCCTCGCCGGGGAAAAAGCGCGCGCGCGTCGCCGTGGCCATCGGTGCGGGCGCGAGGATATGAACGCGGGGGCCGGTCCGGGCAGTTTCGGCCTGCCAGCTTCGGGCGAGCGCGATCTGCGCCGCCTTCGTCGCGCCGTAGGCGCCGAAGAATTTCTCGCCCGCGCGCGGATCGTCGAGGAACACCGCCTGTCCCTCGAGGCCCAAAAGTGGCGCGACGTAGGGAATGAGAATGCCCGTGGCGCTGATATTGGTGGCGATGGAGCGCTCGAGGTCGCGCGCATCTACATGGTCGGCGGGGCTGAGGGGCGCTGCGTGAACGGCGGTGTGTATCCAAAGTGCCAACCGTCCCCAGCGGTCGTGGATCGAGCGGCAAAGCTGTGCCATCGCGTCGCGCGTGGTAATGTCCATGGGCGCGAGCGTGGCCTGTCCGCCCGCAGCGCGGATACGGTCGTCAAGCTCCTCGAGTCCGCCCACTGTGCGCGCCACGGCAACCACATGATGGGTGGGGGCAAGCGCCTCGGCCATCGCGGCGCCAAGGCCGCGGGACGCGCCGGTGACGAGGGCGATCGGGAAATCATGCAGGTCTGTCATGAAAGCCAAATCCCACTCTCGCGTGATCGGATCAAGGACAATCGCTTGACTTTTGACGCAGTGCGGCGAAAAAGTCGGTCCGGGACGGAAACAGGAGGGACGCGTGATGCGCGCACAAACACTGACGCAGGCCGTGATCGGCCACGAGGGCCTTGTACGCAAGGCGGGTCTGGTTCTGGGAGGATCGCTCTTCATCGCGCTGGCGGCGCAAGTGAGCGTGCCGTTCTTTCCGGTGCCGCTGACGCTCCAGACACTGGCGATCCTGATCGTCGGGCTGACCTTCGGCTCGCGGCTCGGGGCGGCGGCGCTGCTGGCCTATCTCGCCGAGGGGGCGATGGGGCTGCCGGTCTTTGCGAACGGCATGAACGGTGCGGCGCTGGTCGGGCCGACCGCCGGGTTCCTCTATGGCTTTGTCGGTATGGCGTGGCTTGCTGGCCTCGCGGTCGAGCGCGGGCTCGCGCGCGGGGTCGTGAGCACCGCGATTTGCGGCGTCGCGATCTCGGCGCTGCTCTACCTGCCCGGGCTCGCCTGGCCTGCCGCGGTGATGGGCAAGACCATGCCGGAACTGTGGGCCTACTGGATGAGCCCATTCCTGCTGGGTGACGCGGTCAAGGCCGTGCTCGCGGCGATGGTCGTCTGGGGTGGCTGGAAGGCGCTGTCGGCGCGCGGCTGAGCCTGCGGTTAAAACCGATACTCAGGCCGCACCCGGGCAACCGGGGGCGGCCTTTTCATTTGGTATCATGAAGGCGCGCGAGGGCTGCCTCGCACAGCCCAAGCTCCAGCCACTGGCAACCGTCACAGAGCTTGCCCAGATCGCCGGGGGCAACTGCACGCCTGATGAGATCCTGCGCCTCGCCCCATGTCAGCCGCGCACCCGCGCGCAGTCCGAGCGCCGCCGCGTGACGCGCGTCGAGCGCTGCGATCTTCTCCTGGCTGACGCAGAGCGCGCCGCGCCGCTTGGGGCAGGGGGTGCATATATCATCAGCCGCGCCCGCCACCTCGATCACCGTCTCGTCGCCACCCGGCGCGCGTAGCCCGTCGCGCACGATTCGCGTCATGTTGGCGGTGAACGCGTCGGAATAGCCCGCGCCGGCAAAGCCGAGGGCACAGAGAAAGTGGTGCGGACGAAAGCATAGGGCAGGCGGTGTCATGCCCGTTTTCTGCGCGACGAAGGACAGGACGTCAAATCCCGGGCAGGGCGAGGCGCTCGGTCGTGCGCCCGCGGGCGAGAATCAGCACCCCGTCGCCGATCGCCGCCACGGTGCCCCCGTCAATGCGGTCGCCGCTGGTCACGGTCTCGACGCGCCCACCGACGCGCAATAGGGCCCGCGCGCTGCCGGGGCCGTGCATCGTGCCCAGAAGGATCAGACGCTCATTAGGCAACGCGTTCTTTTGCGTAGCCGCGGCGAGGGTTGTCGCGGGGCTCTCTGTCTGGTCTGTCATGATGGTCCTGTGATCCGTCTACGGACCTGCGCCCTACGCCTGTCGACACGCGTGCGAAAGCGGAATTCTGCGCTGCGGCAGAACTCCGCCTGCTGGGAGGGTCTATTCGGCGGCCTTCAGCTCAAAGCCCTTCTCGATCATGTCCGTCGGTGCCACCGGGTAGTCGCCCGAGAAGCAGGCATCGCAGTATTGCGGACATGCGGCGTCGCGCCCACCCGCCTCGCCGACGGCGCGGTAGAGCCCGTCGAGTGAGATGAAGCGGATGCTGTCCACGTTGAGATGCTCGCGCATCTCGTCCTCGGACATGGTCGCGGCCAGCAACTTCTCGCGCTGCGGCGTGTCGACGCCATAGAAACACGGCCATGCCGTGGGCGGGCTGGCGATACGGAAATGCACCTCGGCTGCCCCGGCATCAAGGATCATTTCCTTGATCTTGCGGCTGGTGGTGCCGCGCACAACGCTGTCATCTACGAGGATCACCCGCTTGCCCTCGATGAGGGCGCGGTTGACGTTAAGCTTGAGGCGCACACCCATGTTGCGGATCTGCTCGGTCGGCTCGATGAAGGTGCGGCCCATATACTGGTTGCGAATGATCCCCATGGCAAAGGGAATACCCGATTCCTGGCTGTAGCCGATGGCCGCAGGCGTGCCGCTATCGGGCACAGGACAGACAAGATCGGCGTCTACCGGGGCCTCGCGCGCCAATTCCACCCCGATCTGGTGACGCGTCTCGTAGACCGAGCGACCGCCGATGATCGAGTCGGGGCGTGAGAAATAGACATGCTCGAACACGCAGAACCGCGGTTTCTGGCGACGGAAGGGGAAATGGCTCTCGACCTCGCCGGTTGCGGAGATGACAACCATCTCGCCCGGCGCGATCTCGCGCACAAAGCGCGCGCCGATGATGTCGAGCGCGCAGGTCTCGGAACTGAGTACCCAGCCTTCGCCCAACTGGCCCAGCACCAGTGGGCGAACGCCCAGCGGGTCGCGCACGCCCATGAGCTTGGAGCGGGTCATCGCCACCACCGAGAACGCCCCCTCGACCCGGCGCAGCGCATCCTCCATCCGCTCGGGGATATTGCGTTGCAGCGAGCGGGCCATCAGATGGATGATGCATTCGCTGTCCGAGCCGGATTGGAAGATCGAGCCGCGCTCGATCAGCTCGCGGCGCAGCGCGTCGGCATTGGTGATGTTGCCGTTATGGGCAATCGCCGCGCCACCCATCGAGAATTCGCCAAAAAAGGGTTGCACGTCGCGGATCGCCGCGCCTTTGGAACCGGCGGTGGAATAACGCACATGGCCGATGGCCAGCGGCCCCGGCAGCGCCTCCATGAGCGACTGGCGGGTGAAATTGTCGCGCACATAGCCGAAGCGACGAACCGAGTTGAAGCCAAGCTCTGGGTCGTGGCTGACGATGCCGCCGGCCTCCTGACCGCGGTGTTGCAATGCGTGCAATCCGAGCGCCACGAAGTTCGCGGCGTCAGTCAGGCCGATTACGCCGTAAACCCCGCATTCTTCGCGCAGCTTGTCGTCGTCGAACGGGTGGGCAGGAGGCATAGGTGCGGACGTGGACAAGGGCAGCTCCGAATCCGTGGATGTCGCTTGGCCCACCTCATACGCGGTTGGCCGGGTCATGTCACGAAACTATCACGAAAGGATCCCGATCGGCGCGCGGTCAAAGCGGCGTAGCTCGTTTCAGGGCGCGTCGCAATTGCCGACGAGCTGCTCGTACTGCGTGGTGATCCATCCCAGCGCCTGCTCGGGCTTTTGCGCGGCCACGGTATCGGTCAGTTGCGAGAACACTTGTGCCGATCGACTGTTGTCGATGATGGCGATGGATTGGGAGGAAATCACCGTCTCGTATACGAAGTAGGCGATGGCAATGAGCAGCACCCCGCGCGCCACACCAAAGACGAAGCCCACCCCCTGATCGAGGCCGCCGAGTACTGAACGCTGCACCAGCGAGGAAAACAGCGGCGTGATGAGCGATGCGATGATGAGCGCCAAGGCAAAGACCACGGCAAACGCACCGATCATCGACAATTCGCAACTGTCGGCGATGAACTCGCCCACAACCGGCACTTCCTTGACCAGCGGTTCTACCTGCGGCGCAAAGACGAAGGCAACGATCCCTGCCGCCACCCAGCCCGCGATGGCCAGTGCTTCGCGCACGAAACCCCGAGAATAGGCGAGAAGCGCCGAGAGCACGATAAAGAGGGCAACGACCCCGTCGATGATGGTGAAACCGTCCATGCCTCGTCCTGTTCCTGCTGGCGCCTACCCTGCGCCGAAAACATCACCCACGAACGCGGTCAGATCACCCATCCGGGTCAGGCTGAGGCCGCTCTGTCCGCCGGTCTTGTCGTCCGACGGAAGGATTGCAGACGTGAAACCAAGTTTTCGCGCCTCTTTCAACCTGTTTTCGGTCTGGCCCACCGGGCGCAGCGCACCCGAGAGGCTTATTTCGCCGAATATTACAGTCTCGGGCGGCAGGGCCACATCCTCTCGCGCGCTGAGTAACGCGGCGGCGACAGCGAGATCGGCGGCTGGCTCGGTGATGCGCAAGCCCCCCGCCACGTTGAGATAGACATCGAGCCCGGCAAACGGGATGGCGCATCGCGCCTCGAGCACCGCGAGGACCATGGCAAGCCGGGCGCCATCCCATCCTACCACCGCGCGGCGGGGTTGGGCGTGGGGCGTGGGGGCCACCAGCGCCTGCACCTCGACCAGCAGGGGCCGCGTGCCCTCGATCCCGGCGAACACCACCGAGCCGGGGGCCGGCGCGCCGCGCCCGGCGAGAAACAGCGCCGAGGGGTTGGCGACCTCGGCAAGCCCCGCGCCCGTCATCTCGAACACGCCGATTTCGTCGGCCGGACCAAAGCGGTTCTTGACCGAGCGCAGGATACGGAACTGATGCCCGCGCTCGCCCTCGAAATACAGCACGCAATCGACCATGTGCTCGACCACGCGGGGGCCCGCGATCTGGCCGTCCTTGGTGACGTGGCCCACGAGGATGACACTCGCGCCCCGCCGCTTGGCAAAGCTCGTGAGCTCATGCGCGGCGGCGCGCACCTGCGCGACGCTGCCGGGGGCCGACTCGATCGTGTCCGACCACATGGTCTGGATCGAATCGATGATCACGAGATCGGGACGCTCGGTGTCGAGCGTGGTGAGGATGTCGCGCAGGCTGGTGGCGGCGGCGAGCCGCACCGGCGCGCTTTCCAGCCCCAACCGCTGGGCGCGCATCCGCACCTGTGCGCTGGCCTCCTCGCCCGAGACGTAGAGTGTCGATAGCCCCGCGCAGGCAAAGCGCGCGGCGGCCTGCAACAGCAGCGTGGACTTGCCGATACCGGGATCGCCGCCGACCAGCACCGCGCTCGACGGCACAAGGCCCCCGCCCAGCACGCGGTCGAGCTCGGCCATCCCCGAGCAGGTGCGCGGCGGCGGAGCCTCCTCTGTTGCCAGATCGCTGAGCGCGAGCGCCGCACCGCGCCGCGCCCCGAGGCTCCGGCCGGCCGGCCCCGCCGACAGGGGCGACTCCTCGGCGATGGAGTTCCACGCGCCGCAGGCATCGCAGCGCCCCGACCAGCGTGCGTGGCTCGCGCCACAGGCCGTGCAGGTGAATGTGGTGGAAGGTTTGGCCATGCAAGACCACATGCCCCACCCCGCGCGGCCCGTCAAACGCGAAACGCGGGGGCAGGGTGCTATTCCGCGGCCTTGCGGGGGATATCGATGACGGTGCCGTCGGCGCGCAACACCTCCTCGATGCCAAGCTCGGGCAGCACGGCCAGAAGATCCTCGCGCAACCGGGCAAGCTGGCTCGCAGCGACGCTCTCTTCAAGCTCGACCTCGTGCGCCCAGTGGCGCAATTCCTGAGAGACAGCCTTGGCGCGCTCGATCCGGTCGTTGAACGCGGCCACCTCTTCCTGCCGCTGGTGCAGGAACTGGCGCGCGCGTGCCACCTTTTCCTCGGAATAGACATCGGCAAGCTCCTGGCTGATATGCGACATCTGTGCCGCGACCTCCAGAAGTCCGGGCTCCAGTCCGCCGAGATCAGGATGTTCACGCAGCCAAGCCAACCGCTCACGCACCGCGTCGAACTCCGAGGACAGGTGAAACACGCCCTCGCGGTCGGCGGCATGGGCGGCGTGATAGGCGCGGGCGATGTCCCGCATCCCGATATCAAAGCGGCGATGCGAGGTCTCCAGCGCCATGATCCGGGCATTCGATGGCAGGTAGAAACACAAAAGCACCGCCAGGACCGTCACGCCGATCTGAGCAATTTGCCCGGCATTGGCGTAGGATTTGCCGCCGAACGCGACCTCGAACTCCAGCCACGGCAAAGCACCGACGGCAGCGGCGGTGGTGGCCGCCACGAGCGCCAGGGCAGACAGGACGAGACTGATTGCGGCAAGCCGCTGGAACAGGGCCCCAATTAGGGCGAGGACGGATTTCACCTGCGAAAACATGGCTTCCCCCCGATGAGTAGACCAATTCCAATATAGGCAAGTTTACGCCGATTACTCCGTTCTCAAAGTGATAATTCGCTCAACCGGCGGTCAAGTCGTGGAGATTGGCTCGTGAGCAACGCCTGCGTGCACCGCGTTTAGGGCCGCATGATCGAGCGGCGCGGCTCGAGCGTGAGCGCTTCGGGCCAGCCGAAGAAAAGCTCGATCCCGGCCAAGCCGAGGCCAACGCCGATGACGATGAGCCACAGCCGCACCGTGCGCGGCCCCGGCGGACGGCGTGCCCATCGCGCCATCCGCAAGAGCCAGATTATGTTCATGGGTCGGTGAACCGCACGGCACCGATATGGGGCAGGTTGCGGTTGCGCTGCGCATAGTCGATACCGTAGCCCACGACGAATTCGTCGGGGATCTCGAAGCCGATCCAGTCGGCCCGTATATCCGCCTCGCGCCGCGACGGCTTGTCGAGCAGCGCGATGGTCTTGAGGCGCGCGGGCTTGCGGCTTTTCAGAAGGTTGAGCACGTGGGCGAGCGTGTGCCCGGTATCTACGATATCCTCGACCACCAGCACATCTCGCCCGGCGATATCGCCACGCAGGTCCTTGAGAATGCGCACCTCGCGGCTCGATTCCATGGCGTTGCCGTAGGACGAGGTTTCCACGAAATCCACCTCCACGGGCAGATCGAGTTCGCGCACCAGATCGGCGATGAAGATGAACGAGCCGCGCAATAGCCCCACCACCACGAGCTTTTCCGTCCCGGCAAATTCCGCCTCGATCTCCTCCGACAGCGCCTCGATGCGGGCGGCGATGCGCTTGGCAGAAATGAGCGTGTCGATCACGTAGCTGCGCTGCGGCATGTCTTCCCCTTGAAAATCCGCGCCCAGTCTAGGAGAAACCGCGCCACTGTCACGGGAAAACCGGGGGGCGCGATGCCGTCACATTCCGAAACGCGCCACCTGCCTTACACGGCAGACCAGATGTATGCGCTGGTCGCCGACGTGGCACGCTACCCGGAGTTCCTGCCGTGGACAGCGGCGGCGCGGGTGCGCAAGGTAACGCCGCAGGCGGACGGCTCAGAGGTGATGGAGGCCGATCTCGTCATCAGCTTCAAGGTGTTCCGCGAGCGATTCGGCAGTCGCGTGGTGCTATGGCCCGATGACAGGCGGATCGAGACCGAGTATCTCGACGGTCCGTTCCGGCACATGCGCTCGAATTGGTCCTTTGCCGAGGCCGAGGGCGGCTGCGAGGTCAGTTTCGACGTGGATTTCGCGTTCAAGAACAGATTTTTGCAGTCCGCGGCCGAGATGTTCTTTCACGAGGCGATGAAGCGGATCGTGCGCGCCTTCGAGGTCCGCGCGCAGGCGCTCTACGGTTGAGCGCGGGCTGCGTGTCGCCCGCGCCCCAGCCGCCCTAGCTTGTCATGTCATAGGCCCTTTCGCCATGCACGCTCAGGTCGAGGCCGTTGGTCTCCGTCTCCGCATCGACGCGCAGCGGGGTGATGGCACCTACGATCTTGATCAGGGCATAGGTCACCACGGCGGTGAATACGCCGACGATGGCAAGCGATCCCAGTTGCGCGACCCAGCTTCCGGCGCCAAAGACCGCGATCATCACCGTGCCGAAAATGCCGCCGACGCCATGCACGGCAAAGACATCGAGCGTGTCGTCGATGTTCAGCCTGTCGCGGATCAGGTTGACCGCCTCCTGGCAGAGGATGCCGGCGACGGCACCGATGATCAGCGCCTCGACCGGCCCGACGAAGCCGCTGGCGGGCGTGATCGAGGCCAGCCCCGCGATTGTGCCGGTGACCATGCCCACGAGAGACGCGCGCCCGAACTTGATCTTTTCCCACAAGGCCCATGAGAGCGATGCCGCGGCCGCCGAGATATGCGTGACGGTAAGGGCCATCGCCGCGCCGCCATCGGCGGCAAGCTGCGAGCCACCATTGAAGCCGAACCAGCCCACCCAGAGCATCGCGGCCCCAACCATGACAAGGCCGGGGCTGTGCGGTGGGGTGGTGCGGTTTCTGCGCGGCCCGAGCGTGATGGCGAGGATCAACGCGGCCAGGCCTGCGGTTTCGTGCACCACGATGCCACCGGCAAAATCCCGGACACCCGTGGCGCCGAAAATCCCACCATCCGCCAGGAACCCGCCGCCCCATACCCAGTGCGCCACGGGCGCATAGCACAGCAGCATCCAGAGCGCCGAAAACAGCAGAACGAAGCCGAAACCGATGCGCTCGACATAGGCGCCCACGATCAGTGCCGGGGTGATGATCGCGAATGTCATCTGGAACATGAAGAACAGAACCTCGGGCAGGGTGCCCGAGAGGCTGTCAGCGGTGATGCCGCGCAGCAGCGCCTTGCCCGCGCCGCCCCAGATGGCGTTACCCTCGCCAAACGCGATCGAGTAACCCGCCACAAACCACAGAACGCTCATCAGACAGGCAATCGCGTAGCACTGCATGAAGACGCTGAGCACATTCCGGGCACGAACGAGACCGCCATAGAACAATGCCAGCCCCGGTAGAGTCATGAACAGCACGAGCGCCGTCGCGACGATAATCCAAGCAGTATCCGCTGCGTTCATTGGAAAATAGCCCCATCCCATTTGCGTCGGATGTGGTGAAGCGCAGTCCGCTCGAGGAAAAAAGCGGCAATGCCATGGTAGCGCGATCAATTCACGGGCAAATTGCAAACTGGCACTTATTTATGCAGAAATTTTACCGTCTGCGGTGACAAGAGGCAAAAAATCAACGCAGGCTTTCGGCCAGCAAGACCAGCGCGTGATCGCGCGACAGGCGGCGCACCTCGGCGCGGCCCTGCGGCCCAAACTCCCGTGTCTCGGCCTGCGTCGGGTGGCCAGCCATGGCCAGCCCGAAGCAAACCCGACCTTCAGGTTTGTGCTCCGAACCTCCAGGTCCGGCGATGCCGGTGATCGCCACGGCAAGCTGCGCGCCGCTATGGGCGAGCGCGCCCTCGGCCATCTCGCGGGCGACCTCCTCGGATACGGCACCATGGGCGGCGAGCGTGCCGGGTGAGACGCCCAGCATTTCGATCTTGGCGGCGTTGGAATAGGTGACGAAGCCGCGCTCCACCACCGCCGAAGAGCCCGCCACGTCCGTCAGCGCCACCGCGACCATGCCGCCGGTGCAGCTCTCGGCGGTGGCGATCATTACGCCACGTTCCCGCGCTATATCAAGAATTTGCGCGGCAATCTTCATGCGAATATCCCGTGCGCGACCCATGCCCCCAGTATCACGCAGAGCGCCGCCGCAAGGCCTGCAAGGATGTCGTCGAGCATCACGCCCAACGCATCGCCGCGCCGGTCGGCCCAGCCGATCGGCCCCGGCTTCCAGATGTCGAACAGGCGAAAGGCCACGAAGGCCACCACCCAGCCTGGCCACAGCGCGGTCACCGCTACACCAGCATGGGCCGCGCCGACCGAGACGGGCAGGAGGGCGAGCCATTGGCCCGCCACCTCGTCGATCACGATCTCGGAGGGGTCGTGATCGTCTTTTCCTTGTGTTTCCAACGCGGTGGCCCACCATCCCGATACGAAGGCGACGAGAACGCCCAGCGCGAGCAACACCGGCCCGCCCAGCACGTGCAGCGCCCACGCCATCGGTAGAGCCGCCAGCGAACCCCACGTGCCGGGGGCGGGGCGCAGGTGGCCGACATAGAGAAAGGTGGCAATGAGATGGGTCATGCGGGGCCTTTCATCAGCGTGACGGCGGCCTGCGCGGCGATCCCTTCGCCGCGCCCGGTGAAGCCCAGCCGTTCGGTTGTCGTGGCCTTGACCGAGACGCGGTCAGGGGCCACGCCGGTCATCCCCGCGATGGCCGCGCGCATGACCTGCGCATGGGGGCCGATCTTGGGATGTTCACAGATGAGGGTTACGTCCATGTTGTTGATCCTGAACCCCTTGTCGGCGGCGAGCCTCGCCGCGTGGCGCAGGAAGACATGGCTTTCGGTGCCTTCCCATTGCGGGTCGGAGGGCGGAAAATGCCGCCCGATATCGCCCTCGGCCAGCGCGCCGTAGATTGCGTCGGTGAGCGCGTGCAACCCGACATCGGCATCGGAATGACCCTGCAACCCGCGCTCGTGCGGCACGACCACGCCGCAGAGCATGACATGATCCCCGGGTCCGAAGCGATGCACGTCAAAGCCTGTGCCAACGCGAATATCCATCGCAGCCCCCAATATCCGGTGCGCCCGTGCGAAATCCTCCGCGTGGGTGATCTTGAGATTGTCCGCATCGCCCGGTGTGATCGTCACCGGCAGCCCGGCCGCGCGGGCCACGGCGACATCGTCGGCGGCGGTGCCGTCATGGGCGCGGTGCGCGGCGAGGATGGCCGCGAAATCAAACCCCTGTGGCGTCTGCGCCGCATATAGCCCGGTTCGGTCCTGCGTGCCCGTCACATAGCCTTCCGCGCCGGTCCAGAGCGCATCGGTCACGGGCAGTGCCGGGGCGGCGGCGGGCGCGCCCGCGTCGAGCGCGGCGATCACCCCCTCGATCACCCCGCGCGGCGGGGTGGCGCGGGCGGCGTCGTGGATCAGTACATGGCGCGGCATAATTCCGTGCGCCGCGAGGTTCTCTAGCCCCGCGCGCACCGAGGCGGCACGGGTGGCCCCGCCGGGCACGGCCTCGACGCCTGCGGGCGCGCGTTCCATGTCGTCGGGGTGCAGCACAAGGACGACACGCGCGACATGGGGGGTGAGCGCGGCCAGCGTCCAATCGAGCACGCGACGGCCCGCGAGCGGCTGCCATTGCTTGGGCAGGTCCCCGCCCGCGCGGGTGCCGCGGCCTGCGGCGACGATGAGGGCGGCGCGTGTCATGGCATCTTGATTACGTCGCGCCAAGCGCAAGCGCAATGGCGGCGTAACTGCCCATTTAATAGGCAACCCCTGGGGCAAGATGGCCAAATCTCCCCTTGCCACGTTGTGCAAGTCGGGGCAGGCGGCTACAAGAGAGGCGTTGCACAGGGATTGGGCAAAGATGTTCTCACTAGCCGACAGAGTGATCGCACCGCCGGTGCTGCTGGCGCCGATGGCGGGAATCACGGACTTGCCGTTCCGTGACCTCGTGAGCGGCTTTGGTGCCGGACTGGTGGTGAGCGAGATGATCGCGAGCCGCGAGATGCTGTCGGCGCGACCCGGTGTGCGCGAAAAGGCCGAGCTGGGCCTCGGTGCCGCCGACACCTCGGTGCAGATCGCGGGCTGCGAGGCCGGACCAATGGCCGAGACGGCGCGGACGCTGGCGGGCGAGGGGGCGCGGATCATCGACATCAACATGGGCTGTCCGGCCAAGAAGGTGACGCGGGCGCGCGGCGCCGGCGCTTCCGGATCGGCACTGATGCGCGACCCCGGGCACGCGCTCCGGCTGGTCGAGGCGGTGGTAGATGCTGTTGACGTGCCGGTGACACTCAAAATGCGGCTGGGCTGGGATCACGCGAGCCTCAACGCGCCGCAGATCGCCGCGCGCGCCGAGGCGGCGGGGGTGTCGATGATCGTGGTGCATGGGCGGACGCGGTGCCAGTTCTACAAGGGCCATGCCGACTGGGCGGCGGTGCGCGCGGTCCAGGAGGCGGTCAGCGTGCCGGTGGTGATCAACGGTGATATCGTGGACAGCGCCTCGGCGCGCGCGGCACTGAGGCTGAGCGGCGCGGACGGGGTGATGATCGGACGGGGCGCGCAAGGCAAGCCCTGGCTGCTGGCGCAGGTGGCGGCGGAACTCTGGGGCGCGAAGGCACCGGCGGTGCCACAAGGCGACGCGCTGGCGGAGATGATGGCCGCGCATCACGACGCGATGCTGTCCTTCTACGGGCGCGAGTTGGGCGGGCGCGTGGCGCGCAAGCACCTGGGCTGGTACATGGACCACGCCGGCACGCCGCAAGTCCTGCGCCGCCAGGTTTTGACCGCCGCCCCGGACGCGGTGGCGCGGCTCCTGCCAGAGGCCATCGGCTTGCGGTGCGCGGCATGAGCACGGACACCGCAGAGGAGCCGCTCTGGGCGTCGCTGCCGGTTCCCGCACTGGTGGTCGATGCCGACGACCGGATCGTGCGGATCAATCCGGCGGCGGAGGGCTTCATGCTGGTGTCGCAGCGCGCCGTGGCGGGCGAGCCGGTCTGGGACCGGCTGGCCGTCGATGCGCCGCTGGAGGAAGCGTTCGAGCGCGCACGGGCCAGTGGCGCACCGCTTTTCGTCAACGATGTCGATATCGGCACCGGGGCGCGCGCGCCGATGCTGTGCAACCTGCAGGTCGCGCCGCTGGCGGGCGCACCGGGGCAGATGCTGATCCTGCTCGCCCCGCGCGAGCTTGCCGGGCGGATGGCGCAGAAAAGCGGCGTAAAGGCCGCCGCGCGCTCGGCCATCGGCATGGCCGAGATGCTGGCCCACGAGATCAAGAACCCGTTGGCGGGGATCACCGGCGCGGCGCAGCTTCTGTCGATGAATGCAAGCGCGGCGGATCGCGAACTGACCGATCTCATCGTCGGCGAGAGCCGCCGCATCGTCGGACTGCTGGACCGGGTCGAGCAATTCGGCAATGTCACGCGCCCGGTACTGCGGTGGGTGAACCTGCACGATGTGCTCGACCGCGCGCGGCGCTCCGCGATGGTGGGGTTCGCGGCGGGGATGCGCTTTGTCGAGGAATACGACCCCTCGCTGCCGCACGCGCTCGGCGATGGTGATCAGCTTTTGCAGGTGGTGCTCAACCTGCTGAAAAACGCGGCCGAGGCGGCACCGGACGGCAAGGGAACGATCCGGCTGCACACCTATTACGACGGCGCACTTCGCGTGCGGCGCAACGACGGAGCGGGGCTGGCGCTACCACTGCAGATCGAGATCATCGACGACGGCCCCGGCCTGCCGCCCGACATCGCCGAGGAGATTTTCGAGCCCTTCGTCTCGGGCCGCGAGAACGGCACTGGCCTGGGGTTGGCGCTGGCGGCCAAGATCATCTCGGAGCATGGCGGCTGGATCTCGGTCAGCTCTGTTCCGGGCCGCACCGTGTTCCGCATATCGTTGCAACGCGCCGATGCGCAGGAAGAGGGAGACTGACCCATGGACGGCACGGTCCTGGTCGCCGATGACGACCGCACGATCCGCACGGTTCTGACGCAGGCGCTGACGCGGGCGGGCTGCCGGGTGCACGCTACCTCGAGCCTGACAACGCTGATGCGCTGGGTCGGTGAGGGGCGTGGCGACGTGGTGATCTCGGATGTGGTGATGCCCGACGGAAACGGACTGGAGATGCTGCCCAAGATCGCCGAGGACCGGCCCGGCCTGCCGGTGATCGTGATCTCGGCGCAGAACACCATCATGACCGCGATCAAGGCCGCCGAAGCGGAGGCGTTCGACTACCTGCCAAAACCGTTCGACCTGCCCGACCTGATGAAGCGTACGGCGCGGGCGCTCGAGGCGCGCGAGCGGGCACCGGCGACGGCCCGGCAAGACGAGCGGCCCGAGGAACTGCCGCTTGTAGGGCGCAGCCCGGCTATGCAGCGGCTCTACAAGGTGGTGGCGCAGGTCATGCACAGCGATCTGCCGGTGATGATCTGCGGCGAATCGGGCACCGGAAAGTCGCTGGTGGCGCACGCGATCCACGATTATTCTGATCGGCGCACGCTGCCGCTGGTCACGGTGACGGCGCCGGACCTGCACGATCTCGACGGGCCGTCGCAGGTGATGGCGCGAGTGCGTGGTGGCACGCTGGTGCTCGACGAGGTGAGCGATCTGCCGCAGGAGGCGCAGGGTCGCGTAGTGCGGATGATGGACGCACCCGGCGAGCACGCACCGCGCTTCATGGCCACCAGCCGCATCTCGCCCGCCACCGCGCTCGAGGAGGGACGGCTGCGCGAGGACCTGTATTACCGGCTGAGCGGGGTGACGATCGAGGTGCCATCCTTGCGCGACCGGATCGAGGATATCGAGCTGCTTGCCGGTCATTTCCTGGGCCGCGACCTCCGGCCCGGCCAGCCCGAGAGGCATTTTTCCGAGGACGCGCTGGAGATGATGCGTGCCTATAGCTGGCCGGGCAATGTCCGCCAGCTCGAGAACGCGGTGCGCCGGATCGCGCTCACCGCCCAGACCGAGGAGATCGGCCGCGCCGAGATCGCCGCCATCCTCGGCAACCAGCCGCGCGCCGAGCCGGTGATCCAGCCGGGCCGCAGCGAGACGCTGACCGGCGCGGTCACGGCGCATCTGCGGCGATATTTCGACCTGCACGGCGCCGACCTGCCGCCCCCTGGGCTGCACGGCCGGATCCTGCGCGAGATCGAGGCACCGCTCATCGAGATTGCGCTCGAGGCCACCGGTGGCAACCAGATCCGCTGCGCCGAGCTATTGGGGATCAATCGCAATACCCTGCGCAAGAAGATCACCGATCTGGATATTCGCGTGACTCGCCGCCGCAAGTTGATGTAAACCTGCAACAGCACTGTGACGATCAGGGCGCACACTCGGCCTCGCCCCTAGGTTTCGTGGTGAGCGTGGCTGCGTCCACTGTATGATGGGAGAGGATCGTGGCGCTGGCGACACGCGGATTGCGCGCGGGCAGGCGCGGCTGGCTCGGGCCACGCCGGTTGCGGAAGTTACGCAACTGGGGGGCGTTCGGTCTCGTTCTTACCGGCCCGGCGCTGGCGGTGCTGACCTACATGGTGATGGGCCCGCTCGACCGCGGCAGCGGGTCGGGGGCGCTGCGGCTGGTGCTGCTGGCCGACATGATCTACGTGCTGATCGTCGCCGGGCTGGTGTTGCAACGGGTCGCGCGGATGATCGCGGCACGACGATCGCGCTCGGCGGGATCGAAGCTGCACCTGCGGCTGACCGGCGTGTTCGCAGTGATGGCGATCCTGCCGACAGTGGCGGTGGCGGTGTTCGCGATGCTGTCGATCAACATGGGGCTGGAGGCGTGGTTTTCCGAGCGGGTGGGCCGCGTCGTGGACAGCTCGGTCGCCGCCGCCAAGGCCTACGAGGACGAACACCGCCGCGACCTGCTGGCCGATGCGCGGGTGCTCAAACGGGTGATCGACGGCACGCGCCGCGCCTCGGTCTTCATGAGCGATGGCGATATCCGGCAGGTACTGTCCTCGGGCCAGCGCGAGATCCAGCGCGGCCTCAAGGAAGCGTTCGTGATCGACGGCACCGGCGAGATCCGCGCCCGCGGCGAGCGCTCCTACCTGTTCGACTACGAGGAGCCGACTGCGGACCAGATCGCGCAGGCGCGCGAGCAGGGTGCGCTGGTGATCCGCGACTGGGATAATAACGAGTTCCGCGCGCTGCTGCCGCTCGCCGCCTTTGCCAACCGTTTGCTCTATGTGAGCCGCACGGTGGATGGCGACATCCTCAACCTGCTCGACGAGACGCAGGAGACGGCGGCATTTTACAATCAACGCGAGAGCGAGCGGGGGCGGGTGCTGTTCGAGTTCGGGCTGGTCTATTTCGGTTTCGCGCTCATTCTCATCCTCGCCGCGATCTGGCTGGGCATGTGGTTTGCCGAGCGGCTGTCGCGGCCCGTGGGACGACTCACCTCGGCGGCGCAACGGGTGGGTGAAGGCGATCTCGACACGCAGGTGCGCGAAGAGGCAGGTGACGACGAGATTTCCGAGTTGGGGCGCTATTTCAACCAGATGACCCGCCAGCTCAAGGGGCAGCGCGACCGGCTTCTGGCCAACACGCGGCAGATCGAGCAGCGGCGGCGGCTGTTTGATTCGGTGCTTGGCTCGGTGTCGTCGGGCGTTGTCGGACTCGATGCGCAGGGGCGTGTGACCTTCGTCAACCGCGCCGCCGAGCGGCTGCTCGACTGGCACGAAGACCAGCAATCGCTGGCGCTGGCGGCAGCGGTGCCGGAATTCGGGGCGCTGTTTTCGCGGCTCAGGCAGAGCCAGGGCGGCTTCGTCCAGGAGGAAATCGCGGTGACACGCGGTCGGCGGCAGGAGAACCTCCTGGTGCGCATGTCCACCCGGACGGGCGAAGGCGGGCGGCGCGAGGGCTACGTCGTGGCGTTCGATGACGTGACCGAGCTGGTGACGGCGCAGCGCATGGCCGCCTGGGGCGACGTGGCGCGGCGTATTGCCCACGAGATCAAGAACCCGCTCACGCCCATCTCGCTCAGCGCCGAGCGCATCAAGCGCAAGTTCGCACGGCAGTTGCCCGAGGAGGAGGCGGCCAAGCTGGAGGAACTGACCGACGTGGTGGTGCGACAGACCGCCGATTTGCGGCGCATCGTCGACGAGTTCTCGAAATTCGCGCGGATGCCACAGCCCAAGACGCGGGTCGAGAGCCTGTCCAAGGTGCTGCGCGAAGCGATCATGCTGCAGGAGACCGGCCAGCCCGACACACGCTTCGACCTGGCGCTCAGCGACGACGGGCTGATGGCCGAGATCGACCCGGCGATGATCGGGCAGGCGCTGACCAACCTCATCAAGAACGCGGGCGAGGCGATCGAGAGTCTGCGCGAGGCGGGTGCGCCCGAAGGGCATGTGCCGACCATCCGCGTCGAAAGCCGGGTAGAGGATGGCGTGGCGGTGATCGCCATTTCCGACAACGGGATCGGCTTGCCGCAGGACAGCGCCCGGCTGTTCGAGCCTTACGTGACCACGCGCGAGAAAGGCACCGGGCTGGGCCTGCCGATCGTCAAGAAAATCATCGAAGAGCATGGCGGCACGCTGGTGCTGGAGGATGCCGACGCTTTCGTCCCGGGCGCACATATCGGGGCGCGGGCGGTGGTGCGCATGCCGCTGCACAGCAGCGAACAGACAAATGAAAGGGCCCCTGCGGCCGAGTGAGGATGGTATGAGCGACATTCTGATCGTCGATGATGAGCGCGACATTCGCGAGGTGATCTCCGATATTCTCGGGGATGAGGGCTTTGATACCCGCCTCGCCGCCAATTCCGACGAGGCGATGGCGGCGATCCGCTCCGATCCGCCGGGCCTGTTGATCCTCGATATCTGGCTCAAGGACAGCCAGATGGACGGCATCGACATCCTCAAGTCGGTCAAGCGTGACCATCCGGACATCCCGGTCATCATCATCTCGGGGCACGGCAATATCGAGATCGCGGTCGCGGCGATCAAGCAGGGTGCCTACGACTTCATCGAGAAGCCGTTCAACATCGACCAGCTCCTCGTGGTGATCCGCCGCGGCATGGAGACGAGCCGCCTGCGACGCGAGAACCAGGCGCTCCGCCGGCGCGAGAGCGCGCCGTCGCAGATGCTGGGCAGCTCATCCTCATTCCGCGCGCTCCTGTCGCAGCTCGACAAGGTCACGCGCTCCAACGGGCGGGTGATGCTCACCGGGTTGTCGGGCGTCGGCAAGGAGCTGGCCGCGCGCTACATCCACGCCAACTCGTCACGCGCCGAAGCCCCGTTCGTTACCGTCAACTGTGCCGCCGTCGCCGCCGAGCGCATGGAGGAGGTGCTGTTTGGCCACGAGGCTTCGGAGACCGGGATCGCGCAGGGGCTGCTTGAGCAGGCGAATGGCGGCGTGCTCTACCTCGACGAGGTGGCCGACCTGCCGCCCGGTACGCAATCCAAGATACTTCGCGTGCTGGTGGACCAGACCTTCCTGCGTGTCGGCGGCGGCGACAAGGTCAATGTCGATGTGCGGGTGATTTCCTCGACCAGCCGTGACCTCGAGACCGAGATCGCCGAGGGCCGGTTCCGGCGAGAGCTTTATCACCGGCTGAACGTGGTGCCGATCCGGGTGCCGGGGCTGGAAGAGCGGCGCGAGGACATCCCGCAACTGGCCGAACATTTCATCGGGTTGCTGCACGAAACGCAGGGCCTGCCGAAACGCGCGCTTTCCGAAGAGGCGGCCGCGTTGCTGCAGACGATGAACTGGCCCGGCAACATTCGGCAGTTGCGCAACCTGATCGAGCGGGTGCTCATCCTCGGTGAAGGCGGTGACGCGATCTCGGCGGCGGAACTGCCCGGCGAGGCCGCCACCCCGTCCGAGGGCGCACGCGTGATCGTGTCGGGCAGCGTGGCCACCCTGCCGCTACGCGAAGCGCGCGAGGCGTTCGAGCGTGAATACCTCGTGACCCAGATCAACCGGTTTGGCGGCAATATCAGCCGCACGGCGGAATTCGTCGGAATGGAGCGAAGCGCGCTGCACCGCAAGCTCAAGTCACTCGGCGTGGTGCCGCCCGCACGCAGCGACCGCGACGATACCGCCGCGGCCGAGTGATCGATCGAAGTGTGGATCAGAGGCAGTCGCGAAGCCGCCAGCCGCCCGCGTGCAACCGCAGCCGTCCGCCGCCGGTAAAGCTCAGCACCAGAGTGGCAAACACAGCGGCGACGAGCTCGACCTGCAGCGCAGTGTTGTCACCGAAGAGCGCGAACGCCGCACCGCAGACCACCATGCCGATGATTGCCACGATACGGCTGTAGATGCCCAGCAGAAGCCACAACGCCACCAGCGCGAAAAACACGGCCGCTGCGACATCGAGCACGCCGGTGCCGGTCTCGATCCTGAGCCCGAACGTGCCGAGCACCCCGGGCGAGAGGTGATTGACGACATGGGTCATGAAGAAGACCGCGAGCGATAGCCGGGCGACAAGGCCGACGGTCTGAATAAGTGCCTGTTGCATGACTGCCTCGTGTTCATGTCTTTTAAACCGAAGGTGCCGCCATACGGGACAACAATCAACCCTGAATTGTGTAAAGGCGCCCTTGCGTTTCCGGAAACTCCTCTGCCGCATTCGGCAGATCGGCGAGGTGCCGGCAAATCCAGTCGACCACCGCGCGCAGGTCAGCGTCCTCGCTCCGGCTTTCGTGGTAGATGAGGTAGAGATCGCGCGTGGCATCAAGGCCGCTTCCCGGCACGCGGACGAGATCTGGCTCGTCCGCGGCCATAACGGCGGGTAGAACGGCAGCGAGCCCGAGGCTGTGCATCGCCGGTATCACCTGTGCGAAACTGTCGGCCTTGAGAATGGCGTCACTGCCGAACCATGCGCGACGGGCCTCGGCATACTGAGCGCTATAGCGGTCGGTGAGGCTCGCCCAGCCGTCTCCCTTCTCCCAGCCGCGCGGGGCGTAGAGCGCGAAGGGAAACGGGCCGCACCGGCGGGTCTTGAGCCGTCCCGTCTCCGGGAGGTTGAAGACGAGCGCGACATCCGACATGCCCAGCCCGGCCTCGTAGACGCGGCTCTCGAACACCGGGCGCAGATGGGCGCGCTCCTGCCACAGCTCTTTCACGGCAGGCACGAGCACATGCGAGATGATCGACGGCAGTGCGCCGATGCGAATGTCCCGGGCCTCGTCCGGGGTACTCTCGCTCACGCGGCTCAGCTCGGAAAAGATCATCCCGTCCGCATGCTCGAACGCCTCTATCAGTGAGGACAGGCGCGGGTTGAGAATCCAGCCGCCATCGGATTTCACGAAAGGCGAGATACCGAGTTCCTCGCGCAACCGCGCGATCTGCCGCGAAACGGTGGAGGTGGTGGTCTCCAACTCCTCGGCGGCGCGCGTCATGGACCCGCAACGATGCACGGCGAGCAGCACGCGCAGATCGTCGAACAGGCGGGCATAAGACAATTTCGAGCGCGAGGTCGCCAATCGGGTTTCTCTCCTTTCACGTATGACGGCATGATGACAGCCGTCCGGTCAAACGGGTCGCATATGGCACGCGTTTCACTGTATACAAGTGCATCCAATGCATGGCGGCCATGACATGACGCGATGGCGGGGCCAATGGAATGGCGCGGTCCGCACTTCCATCTTGCGCGGGTAGCGCAGCGCCTGCCACCTGTGCAGACGCATAGGAACGCGCCATGGCGGCAAGCCGGACAAAGCGATTGACCGGCCTGCGGGCTTCTGTCATGCAGCAGCTTCAGTCAGGTCGGGACAAGCGGCATGAAGGTTATCATCTGCGGCGCCGGTCAGGTAGGCTGGCAGATCGCACGCCACCTGTCGGGCGAGAACAACGACGTCGTCGTGGTGGACAACAACCCCGAGTTGGTGCGGCGTGCCACCGATACGCTTGACGTGCAGGGGGTGGTCGGCTTTGCCTCTCACCCGGACGTGCTCGATCAGGCAGGGGCGGGGGATGCCGAGATGGTTATCGCCGCGACCTATTCCGACGAGGTCAACATGGTCACCTGCCAGGTGGCGCATTCGGTCTTCGGCATCCGCCGCAAGATCGCGCGGCTGCGCAGTCAGACCTATCTCGACCCCGCCTATTCCGATCTCTATCGCCGCGACCACATGCCCATCGACGTGATGATCAGCCCCGAGCGCGAAGTCGCGCGTGCCGCGCTGCGGCGGCTGGCAATGCCGGTGGCGTTCGACACGGAAATGTTCATGGGCGGCGAGGCGCAACTTATCGGCCTGCGGCTCGACGAGGATTGCCCGGTACTCAACACGCCGCTGCGGCAGTTGAGCGACCTCTTTTCGACGCTGCGGGTGGTGGTGCTGGCGGTGCGGCGCGACGGGCGGCTTTTCGCGCCGGAATCCGGCGATCAGCTTTTCGAGGGCGACGATTGCTATCTCTTCGCGCCGGTCGAGGATGTGCCGCGCACGCTCGAGGTGTTCGGCAAGGCGCAGACCCGTCAGGAACGCGCGGTAATCATCGGCGGCGGCAATATCGGCCTGTCGGTGGCACAGGCGCTGGAGACGCGGACCGGCGGGCGCATCCGCGCCAAGGTGATCGAAAAGGACCGCGCCCGCGCCGAACGCGCCGCCGACGCGCTCGAACGGACCATCGTACTTCACGGCGATGGGCTGGGCGCGGCAATCCTCGCCGAGGCGGGCATCGCGCGGGCCGATGCAGTGCTTGCCGTCACCGACGACGACAAGACCAACATGCTCGCCGCCGTGCGCGCCAAGGCCGAAGGCTGTCCCTTTGCCATCGCGCTGATCAACGATCCCACGCTGGTGCCGCTGATGGAACCCTTGGGCATCGACGCCTACATCGATCCCCGCGCCACAACGGTGAGCTCGATCCTGCGCCATATCCGGCACGGCAAGGTGCGCGGCGTCTATTCGGTGGGCGATGCCGAGGGCGAGGTGCTGGAGGCTGAGGTGCTCGACACCTCCTCGATAGCCGGGGTGGCGCTGCGCGACGTGGATTTCCCCGAGGGCGTTTTGGTGGGCGGCGTGCGCAAGGCAAAAGGGATCGTCAAGCCCACCGGCTCGATGCGGCTCGAGGCGGGCGACGTGGTGGTGATCTTCGCGCTGGCGGCGGATGTGGCGGCGGTGGAACGGCTGTTGCAGGTGTCAGTGGACTATTTCTGACGTCATGACCGCGCGGCTGCTCAGATTCCCGCTGTTCCTGATCCTCACGGGGATCGCCGCCCTGATGATGCTGCTGCCGGCGCTCGACGCGCTGATGCGCGACGATACGAGTGTCGCGCGAGCGTTCTTCTACGCCGGGCTGTTGGGGCTTGCGGCGGTGATCTCGACCGGGCTGGCGATCTCGGGCCACGTGGCAGGGCGCGAGCCCACCGATGCGCAGCATCTGGGCTCGCTGCTGCTGGCCTATCTCTTCCTTCCGCTCTACCTCGCACTGCCCTTCTACGAGGGCGTGCAGACCACCACCTTTCTCAACGCCTATGTCGAGATGATGTCGAGCCTGACCACCACAGGGGCCACCATGTTCGATGCGCCGGGGCGGCTCGCCGACAGCCTGCACCTGTGGCGGGGCCTCGTCGGATGGGGCGGTGGGTTGCTGATCTGGATATCGGCGTCGGCGGTGCTTGCACCGATGAGCCTCGGGGGCTTCGAGGTGACAGTGCGCGCCGAGCCGGGGCAGGATGATGCGATGCTTGGCCGCTTTCAGCGCGCACTGCCTTCGCGGCGTGTGGCACAGGCTGCGCGCGTGCTGACGCCGGTTTATCTGGGGCTCACGCTCGTGTTGTGGATCGCGCTGATGGCAGGAGGCGAGCGCGCCTTCGTGGCGCTGATCCACGCCATGTCGACGATGGCGACGAGCGGCATCTCGCCGGTCGGCGGGCTGCACAACGGGGCCTCGGGGCTGGGTGGCGAGATCGCGATATTCCTGTTTCTCGTCTTTGCGCTGTCGCGCCTGACATTCTCCTCGGACACCGTGCCGACTGCGCGGCCCGGCCTCGTCAACGACCCCGAATTCCGGCTGGGACTCGTGCTGGTGATGACGGTGCCGCTGGTGCTGTTCGCACGGCACTGGATCGGCTCCATCGAGCTGGCGGAGCCGGCGCACCCGGTCGAGGCGCTGCACGCGCTTTGGGGGGCGGTGTTCACGGTGCTGTCCTTCCTGTCTACCACGGGGTTCGAGAGCGCCGACTGGCAGGCATCGCGCGCGTGGTCGGGGCTGGGTGCGCCCGGCCTCATCCTGATGGGGCTGGCGATGATCGGCGGCGGCGTGGCGACCACGGCGGGCGGCGTGCGGCTGTTGCGCGTCTACGCGCTCTACCTGCACGCGCATCGCGAATTCGAGCGGCTGGTGCATCCCTCCTCGGTAGGCCGCGCCTCGGGGACGGGGCGGCGCATCCGGCGGCAAGGGGCCTACATCGCCTGGATATTCTTCATGCTCTTCGCGTTGACCCTGACCGCCGTGACCGCGGCTCTGGCCGCCGCCGGGCTCGATTTCGAGGCGGCGCTGATCGTCGCACTGGCGGGGCTCTCGACCACCGGACCGCTGATTACAAGCGCCACCGAAGACCCCATCCGACTGATCGAGCTGGGCAGCTTCGGCAAGCTGGTATTCTCGGTCGCGATGGTTCTGGGGCGGGTCGAGACGCTGGCGCTCGTGGCGCTCATCAATCCGGCGGCGTGGCGCGAATGAGCGGCGCCCGAAATTCGTGCTGGAAACTCGGCCCGCCTCGGGACATACTCGCCCTGACCTGAGGAAAGCCTGGTGCCGGATACGGTGCCTGCGAGAAAAAAAGGGCAGGGGATGTAATGGCTTCGGATCGTCAGAGTTTACAGGACGCGTTTCTCAACCATGTGCGCAAGGGCAAGATCCCGGTCACGATCTTTCTCATCAACGGCGTGAAATTGCAGGGTGTCATCACCTGGTTCGACAATTTCTGCATCCTGTTGCGGCGCGACGGTCAATCGCAGCTTGTCTACAAGCACGCGGTCTCGACCATCATGCCGTCGCAGCCGATTTCGCTCTACGAGGGCGACGGCGAGAATTGAGGGAACATGCTCGCCCCGTGACCCGGGCCCTTGTCCTGCATCCCGATATCGACTCCGGTACCGTCGGGCCCGCGCGCGACGCCGCGCTGGCCCTGGAGGAGGCGGTGTCGCTGGCGCATGCGCTGCCCGACCTCGAGGTCGTGGATGCGCGGGTCGTGCGCCTGCGCAAGCCCGATGCCGGGCGGCTCTTTGGCAAGGGCAAGCGCGAGGAGCTGAAGACAGCGATCGCCGCGGCGGAGGCGGATCTCGTGCTGGTCGATGGCCCGCTCACCCCTGTACAGCAGCGCAACCTCGAGCGCGACTGGGACATAAAGATCCTCGACCGTACCGGGCTGATCCTAGAGATTTTCAGCGACCGTGCCGCCACCCGCGAGGGCGTGTTGCAGGTCGAGATGGCGGCGCTCAGCTATCAGCGCACCCGGCTGGTGCGCGCCTGGACCCACCTCGAACGGCAGCGCGGCGGCCTCGGCTTCGTCGGCGGGCCCGGCGAGACACAGATCGAGGCCGACCGCCGCGCCATCGACGAACAGCTCGTGCGGCTGCGCCGGCAGCTCGACAAGGTGGTCAAGACACGAACCCTGCACCGCGCCGCGCGCGCCAAGGTGCCTTATCCCATCGTCGCGCTGGTGGGCTATACCAATGCCGGGAAATCCACGCTGTTTAACCGCCTGACCGGGGCCGAGGTGAAGGCAGAGGACATGCTCTTCGCCACGCTCGACCCGACGATGCGCCGCGTGGCGCTGCCGCATGGCGGCCCCGAGGTGATCCTCAGTGACACCGTGGGCTTCATCAGCGATCTGCCGACCGAACTGGTCGCGGCCTTCCGTGCCACGCTCGAAGAGGTACTGGAGGCCGATCTCATCTGCCACGTCCGCGACATCTCGCACCCCGAGACCGAGGCGCAGGCGCGCGACGTCGAGACCATCCTCGACAGCCTGGGCGTGGCCGAAGAGACCCCGCGCATCGAGGTCTGGAACAAGATCGACCGGCTGGACGCGGCGGCCCGCGACGCCGCGCTGACGCAGGCCGCGCGGAGCGACCACGTTCAGGCGGTCTCGGCGGTCACCGGGCAGGGGATCGAGGCGCTCGTGACGACCATGTCCGAGGCGCTCGCCGAGACGCGGCACCTGAGCGAGCTGCACCTGCGATTCGATGAGGGGCGCCGACGGGCGTGGCTCTACGAGAACGATCTCGTGGAGGATGAACAGCAGACCGAGGGCGGCTTTGCCCTCACGGTGCGCTGGACGGCCCGGCAGGAGGCGCGTTTCCGCGAGATGTGAGGCGACAGAGGGCTGCGATTGGACGTGCCTCACGGTATGTCTTGACCTTCCAGCGCTGGAGACATGTCTGTCTCACCGAAACACGGGACCGCGTCGTCGCGCGGCCACGCGGGCGAGCACGGCGACCGGTCCCGGCAGAGGCAAGAAAGCAGGTGAGAGATGAGCAAACTCGGCTGGATGATCGCGGCTGTGCTGGTTGCGGGGGCAGGTGCGTTCGTTTGGCAGAGCACACGTACCGGGCCAGGCCCGACCGGGCACTCCATGACCCCGCCCGACACCTCGGACATCGCGGACGGCGCGGCCATCGTGGCGGTCAGCGTGCCGGACGACTTGTCGTCCCTGGCGCAAATGGGAGAGCGCGCCTTCAACGCGAAATGCGCAGCCTGTCACGGGGACGATGCCGCAGGTCGCGAAGGCAAAGGCCCGCCCCTGGTGCACAAGATTTACGAACCCAGCCATCACTCGGACATGGCCTTCGTGATGG